>Ga0208425_1000026_pt1 | contig 48570 bp, 43 predicted proteins | sample DEB08_DNA_4_FD_185496 | JGI IMG/M metagenome (GOLD analysis project Ga0208425, IMG submission 185496) | Aqueous microbial communities from the Delaware River and Bay under freshwater to marine salinity gradient to study organic matter... | ecosystem: Environmental > Aquatic > Marine > Coastal ...
ATACCTACAGCTACAAATCTTGCATCTCTGCTCTCTATTAAAGAAGATGGTGGTTTGTTAACTTATTTAAATAATATGAATGAAACTTTTAACAGCAAAGCCAAAGATTGGGCTGAAGTTTATAAAAATGGTAGAACACATTTAATGGATGCCACTCCAGTTACCCTTGGACAAGAATTTGAGGGCTATGCAAATTTAATCGAGAGCAGGATAAGAGATATCGAGAATTCTCTTCAGGGCGTTAGTGAACTTCCTATTGGCGGGACTGCTGTTGGAAGTGGTATAAATGCACCTAATGGTTTTGGTTCTGATGTTGCTGGTGAATTACAGAAGGTATTAAATATCAATTTTCAAGAAGCTGACAATCATTTCTCAAGACAGGGTTCACGCGATGAAATAGTTCAACTTTCAGGAACTTTAAAGACATTGGCTTCATCATTATTTAAAATTTCTAATGATATTAGATGGATGGGAAGTGGGCCTATATCTGGATTAAATGAATTAAAAATTCCAGCACTACAACCAGGATCTTCAATAATGCCTGGCAAAGTTAATCCTGTAATTCCTGAAATGATGATGCAAGTTTGTGCTCAAGTCATTGGAAATGATGTAGCTGTTACATTTTCAGGGACTAATGGAAATTTTGAGTTAAATACTATGTTGCCTGTAATGGCACATAATGTGTTAGAAAGTATTGAATTGTTAACTAATGCCATAAAGGTATTTAACGAAAAATTATTAATAGGATTAGAACCTAATACAGAAAAAATGGAATCAAATACTCAGAAAAATCCAATTCTAGTTACTGCTTTAGTTCCAAAACTGGGATATGATACAGCAGCTGAAATCGCTAAAGAATCTATGTCTACTAATAAAACCATCAAAGAGGTTTTGTTAGAAAGAGAGCTACTATCTGAATCTGAAATAGATGATTTACTAAATTTAAAAAAATTAATTTGATGAAAAAAAATCTTGCAATCGCTTCTGATCATGCAGGTTACAAACTAAAGCAGTTTTTAGTTGAAAATCTTAAAGAGTTAAATTTAAAAGATTTTGGCACAAATGATGAAGAAAGTTGTGATTTTCCAGACTTTGCTTCAAAAGTTTGTGACTTTGTCTTACACGATACATCTTTTAGGGGCTTACTTATTTGTGGTAGTGGTGTTGGTATGTCAATTGCTGCAAATAAAATCAAAGGGATTAGAGCTTCAAATGTAACTAATGAAGATATGGCAATACAGAGTGTGGAACACAATAATGTAAATGTTTTATGTTTAGGGTCAAACAATGTAACTAAAGCCGACTCTTTAAAAATAGTATTAAGTTTTTTGAATTCAGAAATGTCAAACGAAGAGAAATATCAAAGAAGAATAAATAAATTAGAAGACTAAATTGATATCTGCCAAATAGCCTGTATCCAGTCGTCTTTAATCTTATTTCTGGCAAATACAACTATGCCAATAGCTCCCTCTTCATAGACTTCTCTCATAGAAGTTCCAGTAGTGTAAACATCATCAGCTATTAATAAAGGATCTTGTTCATTATTAGTACAGTAAGGCTTTAATGCTTTTTCAAATGGTATTCCACCTCTTGGAATTCCTTTAACATCTCTGAAGGTTAATCTCTCACTCACAATTTTTGCCAGAGCATCATAATCACCATCTGTTAGAGCATCGCACTCTACTTTCCAAGTTAAAGGAAGCCCCGCGTGAGAAATAAAATCTTCTTTTATAAATAAATTCATATCAACTTTCTTAATTTTAATGGATTAAAACAAACAGTTCCAAAACTAACATGATCTGCTCCAATATTTTTATAGTACTCTATATCTTCAATAGAATCTATGCCCCCACCTGCAATAATCTCTATTTTGGGAAAATTAGATTTTAAGTATTTTATAAATTTTGTTGTATAGGGTATTAATTCTTTTCCGCTTAGGCCACCCCTGTCAACAGGAAGGGTATTACATGCATGAATTTGTTTAAACTTAAATGTTTCAATGAAATTGTCTAATTCTTTAAAAGTTGTAATAGGTGAAATTTTACCTATAAACCATTCTCTTGTATCTGGAGCAAATTCTTCAATACCCTCTGTATAGTGTTCGTCTATATTAGGGCATGACATATTGATTTCAATATTAAAATTTTCTGGTATTTTTTTAGCAAATATTTTCCAATCGTCTTTTTCAATTCCTGCGATGGAAAATACTTCATCCTCTCTATATTTAGTAATCCCAAATTCAACTCCAGGATTTCTAAGTCCGATTTTGTTTACCCATCCCTTTTTTGTATAACGTAAAGTTTTAGCAATTTGAATGATTCGCCCAGTTCTTTTCTCGACAGTCCAGCTACCAGAAACAGAAATCGTATTCTTGGTTTTTATATAATTACCAAAAGGTGCAGCAATAAATTTTTTCATATGTTTAATTCATTTATTACATAGTCAAGATTATTTCTAATAGACCTACCCATAACAATATAAGAAGCTCCATCAGCTATTGCTTTTTCTGGTGTAGTTATATTTTTTTGGTCATTTGATAAATCATCTTTTAATCTAATACCTGGACTTACAACTAAATCAAAAATATTAATTGATTTAGTTATTTCTGATGGTGGGCAAATTACTCCATCTAGGTTCGATTCTTTTGCTAATTCAAATTCTAAATGTACCCTCTCACTTGTTTCTTTATCGATGGCTTTGCTAGTAAGAGCTGAGCTGACTCCTAGTAATTTAAGGCTTTCTTTTTTATTTACTGATGCTTCATACAGAGCCTCTTTAGTGGATGAAATGTGAATTGTTAAGTAATCAGCTCCTATATTTCCAGCACTTTTTGTTGCTTCCTTTACGGTATTAGGAATGTCGTGAAGTTTTAAATCTAGGAATACATTCCAACCCTCATCTTTAAGATGAGTTACAACTTTAGGACCTTCTGATATAAACATTTCAAGGCCTACTTTTACTCCATAAATTTTATTTTTTAATTTTTTTAATTCAAATTCAAATTCATTCAACGATTTGCCATCTAATGCAAAAAATATTGGCTTAACTGACATTTTGTATTGCCTCCATATCATCTAACGTATTTTCTTGTTCCGAAAATGCTTTCATAAAAGCTTGGGCTTCTCTAACTGACGAGACCACAGCAACTCCTGTCTCGTGAGATAGTCTTCTAATTTTCCAACCATCTGTATATTCATTTGCAAATGTTGGGGTATTGATTACTAATGAAACTAAATTTTCTTGAATAATTGTAAGAGAGGTTGGTGATTTATCATTTGCTCTACCAACAATTGTTGAAGATATATTATGTTTTCCTAGATAAGCTCCAGTCCCTTCAGTTGCAAAAATTTTAAAACCCAATTCAGAATAATTTTTAGCAATCTCAACAAAGTTTGGTTTTTCTTTGTCACTTAGTGATATAAAGACACCTTTTTGTTTTTTATTAATTAAAACTCCAGCTGCAGCATAAGCTTTATTAAGCGCAGTGCCAAAATTTGATCCAATTCCTAAAACCTCACCAGTCGCTTTCATTTCAGGACCTAGCATTGTATCTTCTGCAGGAAATCTTGACCATGGAAAAATTGCTTTTTTAATAGCTATTTTTTTTGTTGAACCATCCAAATAATCAGTTTCCTTTTTTACAAAATCCAAAGAATGGCCAAGCATTAATAAAGTACCAGCTTTAATTATTTGATTTCCAGTTACCTTTGCAACAAAAGGCATTGTTCTTGATGCTCTAGGGTTTGCTTCTAAGATATATAGAGTCCCTTCTTTCACTGCAAATTGAATATTCAAAAGCCCTTTAACATTTAAAGCTTTTGCTAGTTGTATACTTTTTTGTTCAATCTCATTAATAATTTTTTTGTTAATACTAAAAGGTGGGAGGACTGCTGTTGAATCTCCACTATGAACACCTGCTGGCTCTAGGTGTTCAAGGACTCCAGCTATGAATACTTCTTTACCATCAGATATTAAATCTACGTCCACCTCCACCGTATCTGTTAAGAATTGATCAACAAGTAATGGACCAGAATTAAAAGGATTACCATCGTCATCTGCGCTTGCTAGTATCGAAAGATAATTTTTTAGTTCAGTATCATTTTGTACTACCCTCATTGCTCTTCCACCTAATACATAGCTTGGTCTTAATAGGACTGGATATCCAATTCCATTTACAGAATCTATAAGTTCATTTTCATTTGAAGCAATTTGTGAAATTGGTTGATTAATATCTTGTGATTCACAAAGTTTTTGAAATAAGTTACGATCTTCTGTTGCATCAATAACTTCTAACGATGAACCTGCAATATTATATCCAGCTTCGTGTATTTTTTTTGCAAGTTTTAGCGGGGTCTGTCCACCAAGTTGAATTATTACTGAATCAGGTTGTTCTCTTTTTAGTACTGAACTAACTTCATCCCATGAAAGGGGTTCAAAATAAAGCTTGTCGGCTGTGTCATAATCAGTGGATACAGTCTCAGGATTAGAGTTTATCATTATTGATTCATATTTGTTTTCTTTAAGTGATTCAACCCCATGAACACAGCAGTAATCGAACTCAATTCCTTGGCCAATTCTGTTTGGGCCTGAGCCAATAACAACAACTTTTTTGTTATTTGAAGTATTATCGTCATCTTCTGATCCATTAGTTGAGTAGAGGTATGGAGTTTTCGATTCAAACTCAGCTGAGCAAGTATCGACTAATTTATAAACTCTATTATCTTTAAGGCTATTTTTTTTATCTTTTGAATCTAGATCCTCATCTGTCCAACCTAGCATTTTCAGTATTGATGTAGGGGTAGACTCGGGAGTAACGTTAAAACTTTTTTCTATTTCATTTAAAAACCATATATCAATACTCGAAAGATTAGCTATTTTTTCAATATCCCAATTTCTGCGTATTCCTTCAAGAATTGCAAAGATTCTTCTCGGTCTAGGAGTCTTGATTTCTTCTTCTAAGTGTGCTTTTGATAAATTAATAAAACGATTATCTATATTTCTTATTCCAGTTTTTCCAATTTCAAGAGATCTAATAGCTTTTGTTAAACTTTCTGTGAATGTTGATGCTATTGACATTACTTCACCCACACTTTGCATCGATGTGCCTAGTACGTCATCTGTAGACGGAAATTTTGGAAAGTCAAATCTGGGAATTTTCACAACAACATAATCCTGAACAGGCTCAAAGCTAGCTGGAGTAGAGCCAGTTATATCATTTTTAAGTTCTGTTAGGTTATATCCTACTGCAAGTAATGCTGCAAATTTGGCAATTGGAAACCCTGTTGCTTTAGATGCTAGAGCTGATGACCTGGAAACTCTCGGATTCATTTCAATTATTCTTCTTTCGCCATTTAGTGGATTAACAGCAAATTGTACATTACTGCCACCTGTTGCTATGCCTATAGTATCGAGACAGAGTAACGCCTCATCTCTCATTTCTTGATACTCTTTATCAGATAAGGTTTGTATCGGCGCAATAGTTATCGAGTCTCCTGTATGAACTCCCATAGGGTCAAAATTTTCGATTCCACAAACAATTACGCCATTACCATCTTGATCTCGCATGACTTCAAGCTCAAATTCTTTCCATCCATAAACAGATTCCTCAATTAAGACCTCTTGTGTGGGGGATGCATTGAATGCTTCTTTTAGTTTGCTATTTAAATCTTTTTCACTTTGCACTAACCCTGTTCCACCACCTCCAAGAATATATGAAGGCCTGAGCATAAGAGGATATCCTATTTTTTTACTAACATTAATTCCCTCTTGAATAGATCTGACATACTCCGCTTTAAGGGTTTTAATACCAACATGTTCCATTGCGTTTTTAAATTTCCATCGATTTTCTGCAACTTCAATAGATTTTGCTGAGGCCCCTAATAGTTTTATATTATTTTGTGCGAAAATATTACTCTCATCTAGTTCCATTGCGAGATTTAGTGCTGTTTGACCCCCTAAAGTTGGCAAAACAGCATCAGGTTTTTCAATTTCTATTATTTTTTTAAGAAATTCAAATGTTAAAGGCTCTATGTATGTTGCATCTGCCATTTTTGGGTCTGTCATTATTGTTGCTGGATTCGAGTTTACTAATATAATTCTGTACCCTTCATTTTTTAAAGCTTTGGCAGCTTGTGATCCTGAGTAGTCAAATTCACATGCTTGACCAATTACTATGGGTCCTGATCCAATAATTAGAATACTTTTAATTTCTTTATTTTTTGGCATACTGTTCTTCCATCATTTCAACAAAAGGGTTAAATATTTGTAATCCATCAGATGTTCCAGGACCAGATTCAGGATGAAACTGAACAGAGTATGCCATTGAATCCCATAGGCTAATACCTTCATTACTACCATCATTTAAATTACTTGCATAATTTTCTATATTTCCAAAATCTTTGTGTACTAAATTTTCACCAAATTCTTCTACCGCAAATCCATGATTTTGGGCAGTAATTAATGCTTTTTTAATCCCTTTGATTTTTACAGGATGATTAGAACCATGATGTCCAAACTCCAATTTATCTACCTTTAGTCCGCAGGCAAGGCTTAATATTTGATGACCTAAACAAATTCCAAATATTGGTATTTTGCCTATTAAATTATTTATCGTTTTTATTACATCTATAAGAGATCTTGGATCACCTGGACCATTTGAAATTAAAAGCCCTTTTAGATTCATTGAGAGAATATCTTATGCAGACGAATCTGGTTTTATAGCCACAACCTGATAATTTAAATTTTCTAAGACATTTACAATACTTTTTTTGGCACCCAAATCTAATATACCAACCTTTCCCTCTGGTGCATTGCTACTGATGTCTAAATTTCCAGCTGTTAAGGCAGAGTCGTCTCCTAAAATGTTTGTCGCAGAATTAAGTAACTCAAGTAAATCATTTTTATCAATGTCTACACCCAAAGCATACATACTAGTTCCGCGATCACGTAAGTATTTAGTAATTGCTCTTACGTCAAACCCTCCACTGAATGGAATCTCATATTCAGCTAACCATGAAGTAAGAGCTTTTTGCGATCTCCATGAAGAGGGAGAATGACTAAATGTATTTCCTACTGCAGCTTCAATCTTTGGTTTATTCGATTCAAAATCAATTTCTGATAGTCCATAATTTCCTACATGAGAAGATGTAAAGGTTACAATTTGATTTATATATGACGGATCACTTAAGATTTCAACGAACCCTGTCATTGCTGTATTAAAAATTAACTCACCTGTTGCTGGTTTAAAAGAATAATCCGACCAACCAGTAAATTCATCTCCATGTTTATTTACAAGTAAGGTTTTTTTAAACATATAAATCAACTTTCTTGATATTTACCTCAAAATTTTCAAATGCTGAATTTTTATATTCAGATTTAGTATTAAATAATTCAACTCCTTCAATCCATTGATTGTGAAATGATTCATTTATTTCATAACCCAGATTATTCAAAATTTCCCGGGGCTTATGTACTAGGAAAACTAATAACTCATCTAATGTAAAAATGTTTGAAGAATACAGAACTGGAAAAGCAGATTCAAGCCCTACAACACCTCGAGCTGCTTCTTTAAACTTTATATTTTTAGTCACTTCAGGATGAGGTGCGTGATCAGTTGCGATAGCATCTATTATTCCAGTTTTAAGGCCGCTGATGAGAGATTGCCTATCTTCTTCAGAACGAATTGGAGGATACATTTTGTATTTTCCATTTGTTGTATCTAAATTTTCATTATTGATGAGTAAATGATGAGGAGTTACTTCAGCAGTCACAGGTAGTTGTTTATTTTTTGCCTGTTCAATTAATTCAACACTCTTCTTGGAAGAAAGGTGTTGAGCATGGTATCTAGTGTTATATTTCTCAACTAAGTCAAGATCTCTTTTAAGTATTTCAAGCTCTTCTGAGTCGGGAATTAATATTAGTTCACTTGAATTACTGGGTGGAGCTATATCACCAGGATTTGAGAAGCAGCTTTTTTCACAGTGTTGAAAAATTGCGCCACCTAATTCAGCAACTATCTTGAATGCTTCATCTGCTAATGTATCTTCTATTAAAGATTTGCCATCATCTGAAAAAATTGTAATTCCATTTTGAATAAATGACTTAAAATCTACTAGCTCTTTTCCACTTAGATGTTTTGAAAGAGCACCAACCCTGTGAACATTTAAGTTTAGTGAGCTATCAATTTCTCTTGCATAATTTAGTGCTTCAATGTCGTCAATAACAATTTCAGAATTAGGCATCGCTAATATATCCGAGTATCCACCATTAAGTGCTGATTTTTCAATATCTTTTGCTGGAAAAAATGATTTATCAGGATACCTTGTATGTGTATGCAAGTCTATGAACGCAGGAACTTCTATCATATGAGCTCTAGTGCGAACTTGTAAGAGGCAATTCTTGACGCAATTCCTAAACGAAGTTGTTCTTGGTACTTAAATTTATTATGAAGAGATGCTTCTTCAGATATTTCAATTCCTATATTAATTGGCATGGGGTGAAGTACTATTAAATCATCAGGTGAGTTATCAAGAATTTGTTTACTTATTTGAAATTGTTTTACATATTGTTCAAAATTAAATTCTTGAATATCTTCAATTCTTTCCTTTTGTACCCTAAGTAACTCAACAGCACCTGTCTCACTTACTACTTCATCCCAAGAGTTATAAATTTGTAAATTACTAAGATCATCAGGCAATAACTCATCGCTTGCGTAAACACCAACTTTAAATCCCAATTTTCCTAAAAGCTCTCTTCCTGATGCAAAAACTCGAGAATGTTTTAAATCCCCTACATATGTAACTGGTACATCTCTATTGAACTTTTTAAATTTTTCTAAAGTCGCAACGTCTATAATTGCCTGAGTCGGATGTGAGCTGTTTCCAAAACCCGCACTAATTACTGATAAATCATTTATATTTTCATAGTCTTGAAAATTATTCTCCTTTGTCCTAATAACTAAAATCTCAATACCTAATGCTTTATAAGTTTCTATTTCATGTTGCAAATCCTCACCTTTAGATTTGGCAGAAATAAGATCAGTTATTTCTACTATTTCAATACCTGATTTTTTAGCTGCTAATGAAAAAGAAAGCCTTGTTCTAGTTGAACCTTCATCAAATTTCATAAGAGCATATGAATTGATTTTCTCACTATTATCAGTTTCTATTTTTAGTGTTGTATCAATTAGTTTTTCTAATTCCTGTTTTTCTATATTTTGAAAATTTAATAAATGCTTCATTTAAGTAACTTCAATTTTGTCAATATTATCAATTTCTTCTAAAAATACTGATACATAATCACTTTCATTTGTAGGAATATTCTTTCCAATAAATTTTGGAGATATTGGCAACTCCCTATGTCCTCGGTCTACTAGGCATAGCAGAGAAATTAGTTTAGGTCTTCCAGAGTGCATCACAGCTTCGATAGATGCTCTAAGTGTTCTTCCTGTATAGATTACATCATCAATTAAAATCACATCCCTATCTCTAGGATTAATTTTTAATAATGTTTTTTCTATATCTTCATTGATGTCGTCTCTAAATGGAATATAGTCTACAGTATCTAAGTCATGAGAAAAGTTAAAATTTTTTAGATTGTCGGATATTCTTTTAGCAATTAAATCACCTCTTCTTGGGATGCCAATTAAAAGGGGATTATCGTGTTGGGACTCAGTAATTTCTTTACTAAGACGAAAAAGAATTTTTTCTATTTCCACTCTGTTCCTTTCGATACTCACAGGTATCAATTAAAGCTTTACTTATATTACCAAAATTCCTAATTAAATATTGATCATTATCTATTTTCTCGAAAGAATGGAATTCCAATATTTTTTGGTGCACCAGTATTCCCATTTTTTAAAATAGTTAAAATAATTAAAACAAGAATAGTTATTACATATGGAGTGATCTTGACAATATATGGACTCATTTCAAAGCCATATGTTTGAAGCCTTGGTCCAAGAGCTTCAAGAAATCCAAAAAGAAGTGCACCAAAGGCTGTTCTATAGGGTTTCCAGCCACCAAATATTACAAGTGCAAGGGCTATCCACCCCCTTCCTGAGGTCATTCCATCAGTCCAATAAGGTACGTAGCTTAAAGTTAAATATACTCCAGATAGTCCTGCAAAAGCTCCACCAACACAAGTAGCGATGAATTGGGTTTTTCCTATTTTTAAACCCATCGAGTCTGCAGATTTTAAATCTTCACCAATTGCTTCAATTCTTCTTCCAAACATTGTTCGTTTTAGAACAAAAGCGGTAACAATCATCAAAATAATCGCAATATAAAAAATAATATTTTGAGCAAGAATAATTTCCAAAATATTTGAAGGATTTTCTATATCAAAAACGCCTTCGAGCTTTGTATTAAGTTTTTTACCAACATATTTTTTACCAATTAATGATGACAGTGACAAACCAAGAATTGTGAGGATTAATCCAGAAACCGTTTGGTCCTGCTTCAAGATTACAGTCACGAAGGCGTGGATAGATGAAAATAATGATGCACTAACTATACCTACTATGATTGAAAGAAATAAATTCTCTGTATTGATTGCTGTAATAAATCCCGACACAGCACCAATTGAAATCATACCTTCAACTCCTAAATTTAAAACACCTGATTTTTCTGCAATTAATTCACCTAATGCTGCAATAAACAGAAGTGTTGCAGCTTGCAGAGTTGCATTTACGAGTCCCAAAAATTGAATATCAATCATCTTTAACTCTTTTAATTTCATATGAAAAGAAAAATTGTGCAATTAACGCACCAAAAAGTGTTGTTGCTTGTATGATATCTGAAATGTAAGAACTCACCCCTATAGTTTGTATAACTGATCCTCCAATTGCTAACGCTCCAAAAAGTGACCCTACTAAAAATATACCAAGAGGCCTCATTCCTGTTATTGCTGCAACAATTATTGCTGTATATCCAAAGCCTTGTGAAATTCCTGTTGAAACTCTATGAGTCTGACTTAATAGCTCAATAGCACCTGCTAAACCTGCAAAACCTCCACCAATTAACATTGCGATAAAAGCTTTTTGTTTGGCACTAATGCCCGCATAAATAGCTGTAAGTGCAGAACCTCCAGCAATCCTCATTTCATATCCAAAAACAGATTTGTCTTTTATATAATATGCAATCAAAGTGAAAAGTATACAAATTAAAAAACCTGAGCTTAGTTTCCCAAATACTGTCGGTAAATAAACAGATTCACTCACATAAGCTGCAGCTGGAAAATTTAAAGAGTTTGGATCTTTCCAGACTCCATTTATTAAATATATTGTTAGCCCAAAAACTATATAGTTTGTTAACAGAGTTGTTATTATTTCATTTACGCCAAATAATACTTTTGATAATGCTGGCAACAGTATGCAAACAGATCCCCCAATAAAACCAGATGCTAATAAAAGGAAAATGTATAAATATGAGTTTTCAATTGAAGTGTTAATGTAAACAAAATTTAATGCGATAGCACCAAAAAATATCTGCCCTTCTGCTCCTATATTCCATAGTTTTACGGAGTTTATTATTGCTATACCCAATCCAGCCAATATCAATGGGATAGCTTTATTTAATGAGTTACTTAAACTGTTGACACTACCAATAGATAATTTGAGCATTAATGAGAATACATCAAATGGATTTTTGGATTGAATTAATAAAATAATTGAACCAACAATTATCGCTATCAAGAACCCAATCAGAAATGAATAGAATGTAGCAAGCTCATTTCTATAAAGTTTTTTTGAGAGTAAAAATTTATTCATTTATACCAGCCATTGCAAGTCCTATATTTTCAACAGTTGCTAATTCAGTCTCAATTTCTGTAATTACCTTACCTTCATACATAACTATTAATCTGTCAGAAAGTTTAAATAATTCGTCTAAGTCTTCAGAAATTAAAAGTATTGCTGACCCCTTATCTCTTTGATCAATAATTAAGTTGTGTATTGAGTCGACCGCACTTACATCCAAACCTCTAGTAGGTTGAGCTGCAATAATGACATCTGGATTAGAGATCAGCTCTCGCCCCATCAAAAGTTTCTGCATGTTTCCGCCTGATAATGTTGAAATTTCAGCTTTTACATCTGGTGCTTTAATTGAAAATTTATTAATTAGGTCATTTAATGAATTTAACAAAACATTTTTTGATAAGTGAGGTCCGAAGCTTGCTTGAAAATATTCCTTAATAGCTGAATTATCTAAAACTGAAACTCCTGGTGCTAAACCTACGCCGAGTCTATTTTCAGGTATATACGAAAGGTTTAATTTTTTTCTTGATTTTACCCCTTTTCCCGTAACATCTTTTGTTTTAACAATGACCCGTCCCTCAAAATCTTTGATAATTCCACAAATAATATTTGCTAATTCAACTTGACCATTTCCTGATACACCAGCTACTCCTAAAACTTCACCTGATTTTATCTCTAGTGACACATTTTGAAGAGTTTTTATATTTTGCTCATTTGTAAATGAGATATCTACAGCTTCCAACTTAGTGTCACCTTTAAAATTATTTTTATCAAATTTTGATGTCTTTACTTCACCCATCATTAGTTCAATTAGTTGGGTATCTGATACTGTTTTAGTATCTAAATCTTTTGCAACCATTTTGCCGTTCTTCATAACATAGATCGTTTCAGTAAAGTCTTTGATTTCTTTTAATTTATGAGTAATTAACACAATAGTTTTTTCATCTTCTTGTGAAAGAGTCTCCAAAGATTCTTTTAACTGAACTGTTTCCTGAGGGGTAAGAACAGCTGTTGGTTCATCAAGTAACATTATTGAACTATTATGAAAAATGAGCTTCATAATTTCTACTTTTTGCTTCTCTCCAACCGATAATTCTGAAACTGGTGTCATAGCATTTAGATTAAGTGCAAAAATATCTGAGTATTTCGAAAATGCTTCACTAAAGTCATTTTGATAAATATTTGACTTGGATAAAGTTAAGTTGTCTTTAATAGAGAAGCTATCAATAAGTCGGAATTCTTGATGCACCATTCCAATGCCGTAAGAAGATGCTAAATCAGGATTCAGACGCTTAATTAATTGTCCATTTATTGTTAAGGTACCCTTTTCAGGTATATAAATACCTGAAAGAATGTTCATCAAAGATGACTTACCAGCACCATTTTCTCCTAAGAGCCCATGTATTATTCCTTTTTCAAGAAAAAAATCAACATCATCTAGTGCTTTTATATTTCCAAAAGATTTGGAAATACCTTTGGCTTCTAATATAGGGTTTTTCATGTTGAGTAAAATTAGACACTCCAGTAAATACTGGAGTGTCTAAAAATTAAATAGTTATGGATTAACAGTTCCTATAACATTATCGATGAACTCTTCTTCAACTATTGGCGGATCATAAGAACCACTAATAATCTCTTCAGTTCTATCTGAAATTAAGCTTGCTGTTTCGGTAGGTACATCAGATGTTAGCTCATAAAGTGATACTAAACCTGTTTCCATTCCTCCCCAGTAAGCTTCAGCAACAAATTCATCATTAATTATAGATTCAACTATTTCAACATAATATGGACCCCAGTCCCAGACAGGCGCTGTTACGAAGGCTCCAGGAGCAGCATCTTGTCCATATGCAGTATTGTAAGATATCCACTTTGCACCGGCAGCTTCTGCTGCAATGCCTGTAGATGGTGAATCTTGATGTTGTGCTAACACGTCTACTCCGGTTTCAAGTAGTGCATTCGCAGCTTGTGTTTCAGCTTCAGGACCAAACCATGTAAATGTCCAAACAACCTCAACGGTTGCATCTGGGTTTACTTCTTTTACTCCTGTTGCAAAAGCATTAATTCCTCTGATTACTTCAGGAATAGGAAACGCAGCAACATAACCTATTTTGTTAGATTCTGTCATTGCACCTGCAGCTAGTCCTGAAAGATATCTTGGTTGATACATTTTTCCGAAATAATTTCCAAAGTTTGTATCATTTTTAAGATAGCCAGAGCAATGTAAGAAAATGACATCAGGATATTCCTCTGCCATTTCAGCCATTGCATCTAAATAGCCAAAAGTTGTTCCAAAAATTATATTGTAACCTTGTTCAATATAAGCTTCAGCAACTGTTCTGAATTCTGTAGCATCCTCTGGAACTAGCTCTGTATAAGCTGTCTCAATCCCAGTTTGTTCTACAAGATATTGTCTTCCTACATCATGTGCTTGTGACCATCCACCATCGTCCGCTGGTCCTACATACACAAATGCAGCTTTGTAATCGTCTACGTCTGCGGCTCCCCCGCAGGCCATAGCAAGAATACTGATAATAATTAGGCCTACCGCCCAACTTCTTCGCATCCTTACCTCCTTTTCATGATTTCATTATAGAACAAGCTCTTGTTACGCTATTTATTTTGAAATGAAATGTTTTGAAAATATTTCATTTTTTTACATGTTCACTTTTGATACTTTGATAAAATTAACACTTACAAAATGGAAAAATTAATTTATACATGGCAAGAGCAAATTTCTGACACAAATAAAATTTGTGATCAAATTGAAAAAGATGAGTTCATTCCTGATGTAATTGTTGGGATAAGTAGAGGTGGATTAATTCCAGGCGTTATGATTTCTCACAAATTAAATGTTCCATTTAAGCCAGTCCATGCATCTACACGAGACTTTCCTCATTGGGAAAATTATTTGCCAAAACCCAATGATTCCAAAGTTTTAATTGTTGATGATATTTGCGATAGTGGTGAAACATTTGAAAAACTGTCTCACTATATTAAAGAAAACATAAATCATGAATGTGATGTGAGGTTCTCTGCTTTATGGTGGAATAATGAATGTGACTTTGAACCACATTATTACACGAGAGATCTTGCTAAAGACACAGACGATGTCTGGATATTTTTTCCACACGAAAATTGGTGGGAAGAGGGATCAATCAGCTAATTTTTTTGCAAATTCCTTAATTGTTTTCAACATACTAAAAGCACCATTTCTTCTTGCAGGACTTAAAATAACGCCTAGCTCAAATTCTTCCATTAAATCAATTTCTGAACTAGCGATATCTTGAGCAGATTCGTCAGAATAAATTGATGCAATTAATGTAACAAGACCTTTAGCAATTAAGGCATCGGAGTCGCTGCTGAAGTGCAGCTTTTCCTCCCTTTCTTCAGGCACTAACCATACTTGGCTTTGACAGCCATTTACTTTAAATTCGTCGATTCTAAGTTCTGTAGGAAAGTCTTCATTTAATTTTGCTTGTTCAATCAAATACTGATATTTTTCTTGTGGATTTGGGAAAAGTGATAGAGTCTTTTTGAATTGTTCTACTTTTGCTTCAATACTCATAACTATCTTAAAATTTTTAAACTATCTTCAATTGCATTAGCTAAAGTGTCAAAATCTTTTTCATCATTATATATATAACCTGTAGCTCGAAAAGTAGCATCTATATTTAATTTCCTATGAAAAGGTTGTACACAATGATGCCCTGCTCTTACTGCAACTCCATATGTATCCAGCATTAACGAAATATCCGTGGCATGCACTCCATCGACACTCATTGCGAATGTACATCCAGCATTTTCTGAATCTGTATGGATAATATTTATCCCATTAATATTTTCTAGAGTATTTTTTGCATAAAGTCTTAAATGATCTGAATGTTTTTGAACTTCAGCCATTGTTAAATCTGATAGATAATCAACAGCAGCACCGAGGCCAATTGCTTCTACATACGGAGGTGTACCTGCTTCAAATTTATGAGGAATTGGTGCCCATGTAGCTTTATCATAATACACCTCTTCAATCATGTCTCCACCTCCATAAACTGGATCCATTTTTTCAAGAAGCTCTTTCTTACCCCACACCACACCTATTCCAGTTGGACCCAACATCTTATGCCCAGAGACACATAAAAAATCTATACCTAAATCTTGTACATCAATTTCCCTATGGGGTACCAATTGTGCTCCATCGAGAATAAATAAAGCTTCAGTTTTACTTTTTATAAGTTTGTTTATATTTTTTATGTCGGGCAACATTCCAGAAATATTCGATTCTCCTACCAAGGAAACTATTTTTGTATTATTTGTTAGTTGAGTCTCCAGGTGTTCCATATCTAAGTTAAAATTTTGATCAACATTTATATATTTAATTATTAGTCCGTACTTATCTGCAGCCATTTGCCATGGGATTATATTGGCGTGATGTTCAATTTCTGAAAGGACAATTTCATCACCTTGTGATAAATCTTTACATAAGGAATTAGCAAGTAAGTTGAATCCCTCAGTACAGCCTTTAGTAAAAATAATTTCTTCTGGTGAATTTGCATTTATAAAGTTTTTAAATTTATTTCTAACATCTTCGTATTTAGAAGTTGTCTCAGATGACAGTACATATGTACCTCTATGGACATTTGCATTATTCTGTTTGTAAACTTCTGACATAGAATCTATAACAATGTTAGGTTTTTGAGATGTGGCACCTGAATCAAGATAGGTAAGCTCTTTTCCATTAATCAATCTTTGAAAAATGGGGAAGTCTTTTTTGATTTCACTTACTTCTTTCATACGTATGATTCATAACCTTGTTCTTCAAGCTTATTAGATAATTCTAATCCCCCTGATTCCACAATAGTGCCATCAACAAAAACATGAACAACATCAGGTTTTATATATTGAAGTAACCTCTGATAGTGTGTTACAACTAAGTATCCTTTATCTTTTGTTTTTAATTTGGATACACCCTCACCAACTACCTTAAGTCCATCAACGTCCAGGCCAGAATCAGTTTCATCAAGTACAGCTAATTTAGGATTGAGAACTGCAAGCTGTAATATTTCATTTCTTTTTCTTTCGCCTCCTGAGAATCCTTCGTTTAGATATCTATCAGCAAAATCTGCAGATAGTCCTAACTGCTCCATAGCTTCTGCGACCTTTAAGCGAAGTTCTAATGTAGTGTATTCTGTTCCTTCAATATTTGTTAGTGCTGTTTTAAGCATATTCACAATTGTTACTCCAGGTATAGATTCTGGATATTGAAAAGCTAAAAACATACCAAGCTTTGCTCTATTATCAACTGGCTCTTCAGTTATGTCATTTCCTTCAAATAGAACACTTCCTTCTGTAATTTCATAAACTGGATTTCCCATAACTACATTTGCTAAAGTTGATTTTCCTGAACCATTAGGACCCATAATTGCATGAACTTCACCTGGATTAATATTTAAATTAACACCTTTCAGTATTTCGACACCTTCAACATTTGCATGTAAATTTTTAATTTCTAACATATATCCATAGTAATTATGATTGAAAACAACTTGAATATGATTAGCGAAATAAAAATAAAAAATTACAATTAGATAATGCAATTTACATTAAGTGATATACAAAACGAAATAAAAGAGAATTCAACTAAGTTACTTAAAGAGAATATTGATTTACTTGATACGATACAAAAAGTAGATGAAAATTGCAGGATTGATGAAAATATTTGGAAGCTCGTATTAGAACAGGGTTGGTTAGCCCTTGATGTTCCTGAATCAGATGGAGGCCTTGGTTTCTCTTTAACAGATACTGCAATTCTTTCAGAAGTGCTTGGGTATTACATGCCAATAGTCCCAGTGTTTAGTTCAGGAGTTGTTTTTAAGAATTTGATTTTAAATTCTAAAGATGATATTAAAAATTCAATTCTTCCAGAAATAATTACAGGTGAAAAAATTGGCACTTTTGCAATATATGAAAATGACAAATATTTAGTTGATGAGGGCAATACGCACACAAATATAGTTGAAAGTAGCGATGGGTACGTACTTAATGGAGTAAAAAAATATGTTATGTTTGGAGATGTCTCAGATTATTTTGCAGTCATGGCTAAACATAATGAATCTTTGAAGATGATCTTACTTTCAAAAGATACAAAAGGCTTGGATGTTAAAGAGACAACATCATTAGATCAAACTAGACCAATGTGTGAAATCTCCATGTCAGATATAAAGATACAAGAAAACGACATAATGATTGAACCTTCAGACACATTAGATGTATGGGAAAAAGTTAAAAATATTTCACTCAGTTTTCTAGCAATGGAACAAGTGGGAGGCTCTCAAGCATGTCTTGATATGTCGACATCATACGCAAAAGAAAGAATCCAATTCGGAAGACCCATAGGATCATTTCAAGCAATCCAACATATATGTGCAAATATGTTACTTCAATTGGAAAGTGCTAAATCGGTTGCATACAGTGCAGTGAGAACAGATTTAAGTGATGGCCTAGAAATGGAAATGAGTTCCCTAATAGCAAAATCATATTGTTCAGAGGTTTTTAACAAATTAGCTGGTGACAATATTCAAGTGCATGGAGGAATAGGGTTTACCTGGGAACACCCTGCACATTTATATTTTAAAAAAGCAAAATCTGATTCACTACTTTTAGGAACACCAAAATTAGCAAGAGATAGAATTGCAGAATTATTGAGTCTCTAACTTGAATAGACTAAATAGATTTGAACATCATAGATATGTTGGTCTTAGATTAAACATGAAGGTTTATGATTGTGACAATCAGCAACAGTTTGATCAACTTAATAATAAAATAGGTGATATTGACTATCTTGGATTAAATTTAATTCAATCTTTTTCACCAGATTTTATAGACGAAGCCAAAAATAGGGGTTTCAAACCTGTCTAGTTTTTGACCAATGAGAAATTTTATGCATTTCTTCTTGCTTGACCTTTCCTAAATTTTCAAGATATTTTAGGTGAGCCATTGTTTCTTGGAAAGCTAATCGTAAATTCATATCATCCAACTTTCTTGGAAAGACATTATTTACCATTTCCCATCCAGTAAAACTTTTCTCTTCAAGTATTGATAAAATTTTTTCAGAACGTCGCTTATGATGAAGTTTCATTTGCTTGATTCGACTATGTGGTTCTGAAATTAAATTACCATGCCCAGGAGCAATAATATCGTGTTTGATTTTATCAACCTTGTCTAAGGATTCAGTATATTTTGCCAACATATCACTATCTTTACTTTCAGTGGGAATAAATGGCGTAATTTTTGGAAGTATATGGTCTCCTGAAAATATAATTTTTGAAGCTGTATCGTGTAATGAGATTTCAGTTATGTCATGACCTGGTGTAAAAATTGTTTCTATATCTCGATTAAGATTTTTTATTCTCCCTTCTTTAAGGAGAACATCAGGTCTGCTTACTTTCCCTGCATAAAAAGGTGTTTGTATTTCAGAGATACTATTGACAAAACTTTTTGGAGCACCTTGTGTAATTGCATAATCTTTTAATTCTTTAAAGCGAATAGTCCAATCATTATATTTATCTATAAAATCAATTGAATTTTCATACAAAGCAAATGGAATACCCTCATCTCTTATTTTTTCAGATAAACCAATATGGTCAGAATGCATATGGGTACCAATTAATAATTTGATTTCATTAAATTTTATATTTATTTCACTAAATTTTTTAGAAAGAAGTTCAAAATAGTGATCTCCATTAACTCCACAGTCAATCATAATAAAACCATCTGTGTCATCAATTAAATACACATTTACAAAACCTGGAGAGCTCCAAGGAAGCTCTAGAGGTATGTGGTATATTCCATCTTTTATTTTCAATGCCATAAAATTAGAATGTTATTAGCCATATGCCAAAAGATACCAATATGAATAAACCTGTTATCAATGAGGCAATAATTAAATGTCTAGTTTGCATAGTTACATTGTAACGATTTTAAACGCAATCTTAATTTTGAACTTTATCTAAAGTTTAGTAAATTGAAAGGTGAAAATAACAATAATCATTTTTCTTGGGAACCCCAAAATAGAATGTAGTTATTATCTCGATTAGATAGAGACCCTATCTGGAAAGAGGTAATTTGAAAAAATTAACCATAATTGGTGGAGGGCCGGCTGGATACGCTGCTGCTCTCTATGCAACTAACTTCGATATAGAAGTAACACTGATTGAGTCAGATACTCTAGGTGGAACTTGTTTAAATCGAGGGTGCATACCAGCAAAATATTGGCTTCATGTAGCTGAACTTAATCACGAAATAGATACATCAAATGAATTCGGTATTGAAATTAAAGATAAAAAAATTAACTGGCAACAAACTGCCCAGAAGAGATTTGATACTGTTAATAAATTAGTTAGTGGTATTGGAATGTTACTTAAGTCTAAAAAGGTAACTGTAGTAGAAGGCTGGGGGTCAATTAAAGATAAAAATACAGTAAATGTAAAAAAGCAAGATGGTGATGAGGTTGATATTTCTTCAGATTTTATTCTTATAGCAACCGGATCTAAACCACGAGAAATACCAAATATTAAAGTTGATGAAAAATTTATTATTACATCAGATACAGCTCTCAATTGGGAAGAGCCGCCAAAAAAAGTTTGCGTAATTGGTGCAGGAGCAATTGGTTGTGAATTTGCCAGTCTTTTAAATGATTTGGGTTCAGAAGTTACAGTCGTTGAATTGGCAAAAGAAATACTTCCAGGCTTAGATAAAAGAACATCAGGAGAGTTAAGAAAACAACTTACTAAACGTGGTGTTAATTTCAAATTATCTACTTCAGTGACTGAAATAAAAGATTCAAAAGTAGTTTTCTCAGACGAAGAAAATTCAGAATTTGATTGTGTACTAGTTGCCGTAGGAAGATCTCCACTTACTGAAAATATTGGAATAGATCAAAACGGTATTAAGTCAAGTAACGGTTACTTAGAGGTAAATTTAGAAACTCTTCAGACTAATGTATCAAATATCTATGCTTTGGGGGATATAGTTTCTGGTACTCCTCAACTTGCACATGTTGCTTTTGCAGAAGCAATTAGTGCTGTTACTCATATCGCTACAGGTAAAAGTAGTCCAATTAATTACAAAGCTATACCATATGTTGTTTATACAAGACCGGAGCTTGCTGAAGTGGGTATAAACTCTGACACAGCTAAAGAACAAGGTATAGACATAAAACAAGCTCAACATAGCTTTGCAGGTATAGGTAGGGCATTAATTCAAAACCAAAACCAAGGTATCGTTAAAGTTTACTCAGAAGAAGATGGACCTATCATTGGGGCTAGCGTTTGTGGACCTGCCGCTGGCGAGATGATACATGAACTCATGTATATGGTAGGTTGGGAAGCCTTACCAAGTGAAGCTTCTGAATTCATACATGCACATCCAACACTGAGTGAAGCTATTGGAGAATCATTATTAAGCTTGAATGGTAGGGGGTTACATTAATGCAGATTGAAAAAATTACACGTAAAGGGTATTCAGCATCGCTGTCTAAAGATCAACTATGGGATATTTACAAATCAATGAAAACCCAAAGATTACTTGAGGATAGATTACTGAAGATGTATAAAGGTGGTCAATTAAGTGGAGCGGTATATCCAGGTATTGGACAGGAAGCCTCAATGGCTGGAATAGCAGCAGGAATGGATGAAAAAGATATTTTTGGAGGTACGCATAGAGATCTTGGTGTGCAAATTAAAAAGGGAGTGACTCTTAAAGAAATTGCACTGAATTTTTTCGGTAAACATGATGGACCATCAAAAGGTAGAGATGGAAACAGCCATTTTGGTGTTGTTGATAAAGGAACTTTAATGGTTGTCTCTCCTTTGCCTGATTCAGCACCAGTTGCTGTAGGTTGGGCACTCGCCTCTCAACAAAGTGGATCTGGCGTTGTTGCCGTGGCAAACTGTGGTGAAGGAGCAACAGCTACTGGAACTTGGCACGAAAGCATCAACATGGCAGGTGTATTAAATCTGCCAGTTGTATTTACTGTTCAAAATAATCAATTTGCTTACTCGTCACCAAATGAAACTGAGTTTGGTACTCCAAATGTTGCTGACCGAGCAGCTGGTTATGGCATACCGGCAAAAATTATTGATGGAAATGATATTTATGAAGTCATTGATGTTATGCATGAAGCATGCGAAAGTGCAAGAGAAGGAAATGGCCCATCTTTAATTGAATTAGTAACGTTTAGACATTATGGTCATGCTGGCCATGATCCTGCTGAATATGTAAATGAAGAAGTTAGAGATTTTTGGATGAAGAGAGATCCAATTGCCAGATTTGAAGATTCCTTGGTTGAAGAAGGTTTGTTTTCAACCGAACAGTTTGTAAGCCTAGCTGAAGATTTAGAAGCTGAAATAAGAGAAGCTTTAGAATGGGCTAAAACTCAAGACGACCCTGATCCCTCTAATGAAGTTGAAGATATGTTTGCTGACAGAACAACTCCAACCATTTCTAATGATGAAACTAATACAAAAACAATGAATTATATAGAAGCGATAACAAATGGATTAGATGAGTTGATGGAAAATGATGAAAATGTATTCATGATGGGCGAAGACATAGGTGTTTTTGAAGGCGCATTTAAGGCAACGAAAGGTTTGTTTAATAAATATGGACCTTTCAGAGTTATTGATACATCAATTTCTGAAGGAGGGTTTACGGGCGCAGCTGTCGGAGCAGCTCTTGCTGGCAAAAAGCCAATAGTTGAATTGCAATTTTATGATTTTGTATATCCTGCTCTCGACCAGATTACAACTGAAGCTGCAAAGTACTTCTGGAAAGCTGGCAAATCTGTACCAATGGTTGTTAGAGGCCCTACTGGTGCTGGAACTCGATCTGGACCCTTTCACTCTATCAGTCCAGAGTCATTACTGGCACACCATCCAGGTATAAGAGTTGTTGCTCCATCAAATCCATATGATGCAAAAGGACTTTTGGTTGCAGCTGTTAATGACCCTAATCCAGTAATGTACTTAGAACACAAAAAGCTTTATAGAAAACCTGATTTGAAAATGGAAGTTCCACTTGGTCTTTATGAAGTAGAGATTGGTAAAGGAAAAGTAGTTAGACAAGGTACAGATATAACACTGGTTACTTGGTCTGGAATGGTGCCTGTTGCTAATGAGGCTGCAGAAGTTCTCTCGAAAGAAGATATTTCAGTTGAAATAATTGATATAAGAACAATTGTTCCACTTGATGAGGAAATAATTTTAAACTCTGTTGAAAAAACATCTAATTTGTGCATCCTGCAAGAGGATGTACCATTTTCATCAATTGCTTCTGAAATTTCTTCAGTAGTCGCTGAAAAAGGTTTTTGGAATCTTGATAACCCAATACTTAAGGTAACGCCTCCAAATACTCATATACCTTTTGCTCCTGTCTTAGAAGATGCATTTATTCCTAGTGTTGAAAAAGTGGTAAAAGCCCTGAAGGAATTACAATAAAGTAATGAGTCAAATAGTGACAATGCCACAGCTTGGCGAAACAGTAACAGAAGGCACAATTCTTCGTTGGCTAGTTAAGGTAGGAGACGAAGTTAAAGAAGATGATCCAATATTGGAAATCTCTACTGACAAAGTTGACACAGAAGTACCCTCACCATTTAACGGAACAGTCAGTAGTTTACTAGTAGAAGAGGGTGAAACAGTAGAAGTAGGCGCTTCTCTACTTGAATTGGATGGAGATAAAACAAAAACAAATGACACCCCTCCTAAAGAAGAGCCAAAAAAAGATAATATTCAAGATCCAAATCCTGATGTTGACGAGGTACAAAATCCTAATATTGTAAAGACACCGAAGGAGAAACAAAATCTTAAATTATCACCAGTTGTCAGAAAACTTGCCGTTGAACACAATATAGATCTTGAAAAAGTTCAGGGCACTGGTAAAAACGGAAGGATTAAAAGACAAGATATTGAAAAAATTATTTCATCAGGTCAGGGCGTAATCTCAACAGAAAAGATTGCTGAACAGCTCCCACAAGAAAAAGAGAAAGAAACATTAACTAAAGAGTCTTCAAATAACATTTCAAGACTTAGGAAAAGAATTGCTGAAAATATGGTTATGTCAAAGCAAACTTCTGCACATGTGATGACTTCTATTGAGGTAGATTTTGAGAATATTGAAATTGTAAGAGCAAAACATAAAGCAAAATTTAAGAAAGAAAATGGCTTTTCACTAACTTACCTTCCTTTCATCTCTCTTGCTACTATTTCGGCATTGAGGGAATACTCCGTAGTAAATAGTTCTTTTGATTTAGAAAATGGTATACATGAAATTCATAATCATATCAATCTAGGAATTGCTGTTGACTTAAATCAAGAGGGATTGTTGGTTGGAACCTTGCAAGAGGCTGATTCGTTTAATTTAAAAGGAATAGCAAGAAAGATTTCTGAGACTTCCAAATTATTAAGAGATGGAAAATATGGTTTAGATGATGTAAGTGGAAGTACTTTTACTATATCTAACAATGGTTCATTTAATTCATTTTTAACATCCCCAATAATTAATCAACCAAATGTTGCCATCCTTTCAACAGAATCAGTTAAGAAACGACCAGTTGTTGTGCAAGCACAAGATGGATCCGATTCTATAGCAATAAGACACACTGGTATTTTGAGTATTACATGGGACCATAGGGTATTTGATGGTTCGGTAGCATTATTATTTCTTAATTATATTAAGGAAAGGTTAGAGAATACTGATTGGTCACAGGAATTAGATTGAGAACTATCAATATTCGGTGGCTTGGTAAATTATCTTATTCGGAAGCTTATGACCTTCAGTTAGGAATTCATAGATCAGTTTCACAAAACAATAGCAATGATGATTATTTATTGCTTCTTGAACATGATGGGGTTATAACTTCAGGACGTTCTGCAAAGAAGAACAATTTACTAGTTTCTGAAGAAGAGCTTAGTAATAGGGGTATAGATTTTTGTGAAACTGATAGGGGAGGAGACATTACCTATCATGGTGAAGGCCAATTAATCGGTTATCCAATTGTTAGGCTTTCTGATCCAAAAAAAATACTGCCCTTTGTGAGGTCATTAGAAAATGTAATCATTGATTCTCTTAATGAATTTTCTATAGATTCTTTTACTAAAGAAGACGATACAGGCGTTTGGACCTCTGCTGGTAAAATTGCTTCGATCGGAATCAAGGTTAGTAAATGGACTACTTATCATGGTTTTTCATTAAATATTTTTGATAACCTGGAAGGTTTTAATTTAATAAACCCATGTGGTAATGAATCGGAACAAATGAGTTCTATTCATCAATTTAATAATCAAATTTCTTTTGAGGATGTATCAAGTGTAATTTCTAAAAATTTTAAAAACATTTTCAATTATGAAAAAACAGATAAACAGTTTTCTCAATTTACTCCTAAACAACTTAAGACAACTAAAGAATTTAATATTGATGAAATGGTTAAAAGGGGAGTGTTCAAACCCAATAAAAATATTATCCCGATAACCATAAGAGGAGTCTTACCAAATGAACCTAGAAGGCCTGAATGGATGAAGGTTAAAGCAAACTTAGGAAATGATTACATCAATTTGAAAAACTTATTAAGCGAGAAAAAATTAAATACAGTGTGTGAAGAAGCTTCATGCCCAAATATATATGAATGCTGGTCAATGGGAACCGCAACATTTATGATAATGGGTGATGTATGCACACGAGCTTGTGGCTTCTGTGATGTTAAAACTGGTAAGCCAGGTCAACTTGATTTAGATGAACCAATCAGAGTTGCAGAAAGTGTAAAAGCTATGCAGTTGTCACATGCTGTTATTACTTCCGTTAATAGGGATGACCTCGATGATGGAGGATCATTGTTTTTTGCAGATACAATTCGTGCTGTAAAAGAATTAAATGAAAAATGTAATGTCGAAGTCTTGGTTCCAGATTTTAAAGGATTGAGGTCAGCAATAGACAATATTCTTTTTGCTGCTCCTGAGGTATTTAATCATAATTTAGAAACAGTACCGAGACTACAAAGGGAAATAAGAACCGCGGCGTCTTATGGCAGGTCATTGTCTCTTCTCGAATATGTCAAGCAGCAAGGATTTATGGGGAAAACAAAAACCGGATTAATTGTTGGAATGGGGGAAACTAAAGATGAAGTTATTTCAGTTTTGAAAGACCTATCTAAAATTGATATTGATATTGTTACTATAGGTCAATATTTAAGACCAACAGCAAAACATAGACCAATTGATAGGTATGCGCCAATTGAAGAATTTGAAGATTATAAATTACTTGGTGAGTCATTCGGCATACCACATGTTGAATCCGGTCCACTAGTAAGATCTTCATATCATGCAAAAGATTCTTTTGCGTCTGCCTAGTTTCTTATATACTTAATCTGTGTTTGATAAAGTAACAAAATCCATTAGAGTACTTTCAGCTTCATCTGTCGAGAAAGCAAATTCTGGACACCCCGGCATGCCATTAGGAATGGCAGATGTAGGAACTGTATTATTCAAAAACTTTTTAAAAATTTCTAATAGAAATCCTAACTGGATAAATAGAGATCGATTTGTTCTTAGTGCTGGACATGGGTCAGCATTGCTTTATAGCTTACTACATTTTAATGGTTTTAATATTTCTGTTGATGACATGAAGAATTTCAGACAATTAAATTCTAAAACTGCTGGCCACCCTGAGCTCGATGTAGATATTGGAATTGATATAACAACTGGACCCTTAGGGCAGGGTTTCGCTACAGGAGTTGGTCTTGCGCTTGCCGAGACTTATTTGTCGGATATTTTTGGAAATGAAATTATCGATCATTATGTATATGGAATAGTTTCAGATGGTGATTTGATGGAGGGGGTTTCATTTGAAGCTGCTGAATTAGCAGGTCTTTGGAAACTGGGAAAATTAATTTATATTTTTGACGATAACAATATATCTATTGATGGGAATGTAGACAAAGTATCAGTGACTAATCAAAGTGAAAAATTTCAATCATTAGGTTGGCACGTTCAGGAAATAGATGGACATGATGAAAATCAAATTATTGACGCCATTAAGGATGCACAAGGCAACACTTCTAAACCATCTTTAATAATAGCAAAAAGCACTATTGGGAAGCATTCTCCTAATAAGCAAAACACTAGTGGGATACATGGCTCACCTCTAGGTAGTGATGAAATGGAACAATTCTTAAAAAACTTAAACTGGACAGGGGATACATTTGATCACCCTCAAGAAATTTACGATTATTTCAATAAAAAAAGAGATACTGATAATAGTAAATATGATGAATGGTTATCTTTACTTGAAGAAAAGATAACCGATGATGATGATTTTGCAGATTTATGGAATGAATTTAACAATATAAAAATTGAATTTATCAATTCTCTAAATAATGAAAGAAAAGCAACAAGGGTGACAGGAAGTGAGGTATTAAATTCTATTGGAGAGTCAAATAGATTCATACTTGGAGGATCAGCAGATCTTGCAGCATCTACCAAGCAAATAGTCTCAAATTCAATTTATTCACATGAAAATAGAAGTGGTCAGTCAATTGAGTTTGGAATTCGAGAACATGCAATGGCAGCAGTTGTAAATGGGATTACTTTGCACAGTAATTTAATTGGTTATGGGTCAACATTTTTAGTATTTTCAGATTATATGAGGCCAAGCATAAGACTCGCATCTCTTATGAATCTTGATTCTGTCTTCATCTTTACTCATGATTCAATTTACCTTGGTGAGGACGGTCCAACCCATCAACCTGTTGAGCACTTAATGAGTTTAAGACTAATACCAGGAGTAGATGTTATTCGACCAGCAAATAGTATAGAAGCACAATATGCTTATCAGTATATTTTTACTCAAAGTAACAACCCTAAATCTCTTGTGTTAACACGACAGTCGTTAGATTATATTGAAACTAATTTGAGCTATAAAAATTTTCAAGATGGTGCATACGAGTTAATCAAAGGAGACGACATTACAATATTTGCTTCTGGATCTGAAGTAAATTTAGCAATTGAGGTTTCTAAGAAGTTGAAAAATAAGTCTGTACAAGTTATTAGTACTCCTATTTTAAATCAAATTAATACCAACACCCTTGAAAATCTAAAAATAAATGAGTTTGTCTTTACTCTCGAACTTGGCCGCTCTATTGGCTGGCAAGATTATATTGGAAAAGTAACAGAAAGTTTCAGTATAGAAACTTTTGGTGCATCAGCTCCATTAGAAGATTTAACAGAATATTTTGAATTTAGTTCAGAAAAAATAGCTGAGAAAATTTTACAATATATAAGCTAACAGCCGGTATAAGATTTCATTTCTGATTTTGTTCTATTTCCAGCAACACCATCTGGAATTAACCCAACTTTGCGTTGGAAAGCTTTTATAGCTTCCTTAGTATATGAACCAATCTCTCCATCAATAATTCCAGGATTAAAGCCATTGTTTGCTAGATAGGTTTGGATGTCTGCAACTGAATCTAGTCTTGCATTTGAGTTATCTCTAGCAATACAGACATTTTGATTTCTACATCCTGTATACGCCCTCATAGCATCTTTAGTTTTATTTCCCACTATCCCATCAGCGAGTAAGCCATTTTCTTTTTGAAACTCTATAACTGCATTTTTAGTTTTTGGTCCAGTTTGTCCATCAATCGGTCCAGGATTAAAGCCATTATTTGCTAGAAACTGCTGCACATCTAAAACAGAATTTATTACTAGGTCGGTATTATCTCTTGGTACACAAGCATCATTACCTGCATTAGGATTTGCCACAGCAGTAGTACTTGCTTCTACAACTTCAGAACCATTTGCAGTCCAGCCCTCTTGGAACGTACTGCTTGAAAATAAATCGCTTGATATCAATGATTTACTTACCAATTTATTTACTATGTAAGCAACTTCTCCAATAGAAATATTTCTGCTCGGACAAAACTTATCTTGAATGGAACTACAAGCAGGAATTACATCATTGGCAGCAAGTATATTGATTTCATTAGTCCATTTGCTAGCACCTTCATCAGAGTACTTGTCTACTGAACCAGATAATTCAGTTGTTGAACCTGCCTTGATAGATTTTATGACCATACACGCAAACTGATCTCTAGCTACAGTTTCAGTTGGCTGAAACTGAAAAGGGCTTCCGATACAAACTTGACTACCATAATAAGGAATTGCGTTTATTGCTTTTTGATAAATGCTCTGGTCATCATCACTATAAGCATTAGGTGCATCTAAAGAAACACCACCAATTGTTGCAACAATAGCCGCGGCTTCCTCCCTTGTTAATGTTTTAGCCTGGCAAGCTGATGAAGTTTCATTACAGTTGTTTAACAACCCCGCTCCAGATAGTAAATTCAACCCTGAAGTTGACGTAGCATATTGAGCTACATCTCCTGTAGAAGTAGAAGATGAAGTACCAGTTGAAGAGGACACAGTTGAGGTATTTACCGTTATAGGCCCAATTGAAAGATTTGATACATCAGATTGGCTGGAAGTTTTAAAATAATGTGAAGTAAATCCAAGTTGAGATTTAATATTTCTCCCTGATTTTGTAACTGTTCTTGACGAACCATTCTTAAATCCTTTCATGGTGACTTCAACAGCAGCACCTGACTCAGCAACAGATGAAACATAAATATCAGTTATTGAGTCAAAACATGGCGTATCACCACATAAAATATTTTTTGACAGTTGGTAGCCAGAAAAATCATAAGACCAAGCAGCTTTACTATTACCAACTCTGTTGTCTACTGACCATGGATCATCTACTGTTTGAAGATAGGGCCATACTGTTGCTGACCCAAAGCCCACTGCATTATTATTTGTCTTTCCTCCAGTTGAGGAAGAGTAAAAAGCTTGAATTACAGAGCTTTGTGTATACCCACCGTTATAAGTTATGACCTTACCAGCTGTATTATTTACAGCTTGTACCCAGTTTGGACCTGCTATTTCTTTAAGATATCCGTAATAATATTGACTTGATGCAGTTGAGCCAATATGACACCAGCAATAAGCTTGCCTCGATGTTGAAAGCCCTGCGTCTAATGAAGTTGTTTGAGAAGGAATATTTTGCTTTAAGTATTGATAAACAGCATAACTTCTTCCAACTAAAGCCTGTGCCTCAAGTGCTTTAACATTCCAATGAGAAGGCATTTCAGCTAAGCCGTATAAATACTTTTCTATGTTTACTGACAGCGAAACATGGAAACCCGAAGAAACATTTTTTGATCTTAATTTTAAAACTCCATGTTTATGTTCGCGAGGACCAACCCTTATCCTTCCACCTTCCGACCAACTAATTCCAATATTACAACTTGCTGCTGATCTATTAACTAACGGATGTCCATTAAAATAACATCCATTTCCATTTGAAATAATATTTACAGTTGCACCGCCACTGATTTTTAAAGGACCGAATACCGATTCGCATGGTCCATCAGAAGCTGCTTCAGATTTAATTTTATTAAGTGTATCAGCATCAATACTTCCAGATTGTGAAATTCCAACTGATGCTTGATAATTTTTTAGCGCATTTGAAGTTTTATCACCAAATGCCCCATCCACAGGTCCAGGTTCAAATCCTCTTGAGGTTAAGAAAACTTGGACCCCCGCTGTATCTGAAAGCCCATCTTGGCAGATAGAAAGCATAGGAGGGCTTGATGAAGGGAGAGTTGTTAGGTTTATACTTTTAGCATTTCTTGCTAAACCAACCCAAAGAGCGTTACTATCTGTTGCTATTTCAGGTGATGACAAACTTATTTCAGATAAATTACTAACATTAGTGTCTGTAAAGTAATAATCTACAACTTCACCTGATGTACATGAGCTGGTATTACTACAAAAATTCGCACCGAGTTCTGTTAATCCTTTAGCTCCATATTGGCTCAGCCCCACTCCGTGCCCCCATCCACTACCTGTGAAAGTAAATGAAGTTGTACTGAAGGCTCTCATCGCTTGTTTAGTTGCAGGTCCTACAACTCCATCAGCAGATAGACCAACTGTTTTCTGAAAACTAATTATTGCATTATTAGTTCTTGAACCGCTGAGTCCATCTATTGGTCCAGGATTGAAGCCATTACAGCTTAAGAATGTTTGAATATCTAAAAGATTGTCGAGAGGAGCAACAGCATTGTCTAAACATCTAAACTGATTATCATATTTTATTTCAATAGCACTTGCTTTTTGGCTTGATGCTGAAAAAGGTATAAAGAAAATTAGAAATAGAAAAAAGAAAATAATATTTTTAAAATACCCCTGTTTCATGTAATCATTTTAGATATATTGAAAAATATTTCATAATCCCGCATTATTTTTCCAATTTTTAAACATCATAAGTCCAGAGATGTAAAGCAAATAAGTAATAAATATTAAATAAGTGACAGGAAAGAGTTGACCTTCGTAATCTGAAAAAATACTTGGAGGGAGGAAAGTCAAGCTTAAAAACAAAATTAAACCAATAATTTTATTATTACTTAATGCATCTAGGGCTAATACAATCATGAAAAAATACATTATAAAAGTTAGAAAAAACTCAGAACTTAAAACTCTAATTTCGTCTGTATTGTCAAAAAAGCTAACAATTAATAGGAATAATAAAGTAACAATTGAGGCATTTTTATAATTAGTTTTTACTAGTGAAGCAAACATACCTATTATTGTAAAGAATATATGCAATTGAGTGAATTTACTTATGTCTTTTTAATACAATGCGTCCCCTTTACGGGGTACATTGTAAGCACTACAAATCCAAAAAAAGGTTTTACACTACTTTTCAGTTCAATAATTTTTTTCACAGCCTTTATTAATCCATCTACATTTACTTTTTTAGGAATATTATTTTTAGGCCTATATTCAAATTTACTTAATAAAAAGGAAAAGAATTATATTTTACTTTTATCAATTATTAGTTTCTTTATTGGGGCATTTAATTTTGTAGGGCCAGAACTTTTAAAATCAACATTACCAATCCTTTTAGTATCATCAGTTTTTTCACTCATGATGATTGGACACTGGTTTTTGGTAGACCCCACAATATCCAGAGTTGGTATGAAAAATATTGCAATATTTTCTACTTCTTTATCTTTAGGACTCTCAGTTCTTGTGTTTTTTGATTTTTACGAAAGTTCATCGGATCTCTTTAATCTTCTTTCTAATAATGTATTAAATAATGTAATAGTGTTTCTTTACATATCTGCTGCGATCTTATCTTTTGGGTCGTTTAAGTCTCTACAGGAGAAATCGTATACAGGTGTTATGGCAAGTACAGGTTTAAGTTATCTTTCATTAATTGTGTCATTGGGTGCTTCTGGTACATTAATACTTTCTATCTAGCATTATTCTTAAGAAGTGAAGATTTACACTAAAAAAGGTGACCATGGCAATACAAGTCTCTTGTATGGGGGTTCGGTATCGAAAGATGCCATAGCACCAGAAGCCTATGGTGCAGTTGATGAGCTTGTAGCATCCCTAGGTTTAATTAGAGCAGAATTAAAACTACCATCTGACATTAAATCAATCATCTTACGTATCCAAAAAGACCTCTTTATAGTTGGTGGTGAATTAGCGACTGATAAATCAAAAAGAAAAAAGCTTTCCGTGGGAAAGACGTTGGTAACCGAAGAGATGATTATAAATCTTGAAAAAGATATAGATAATTTAACTGAAAAAAATGGATTACCAAACTTCTTTGTTGTGCCAGGTGAAAATATAATTTCTGCAAAACTAGATTGGTCTCGAGCTATTTCTAGAAGAGCTGAGAGAAAATGTGTAACTTGGTATAAAACCCTAGACATGAGTGACTCTAAAGTACTAATATATCTAAATAGATTATCTGACTTATTATGGATGATGGCGCGTGACTTTGAAAAAGATTGGACACCAAGTAACTGATGACTGAATTAAGCATATTATTTGTAAATGATATAAATAATGAAAAACTTTTAACATATTTTATAAACGATGATGAAATAAAAGATTATTTTAAGATTCATAATTTCAATGGAAAAAAGAAAGAAATGCTTTTAGTTCCAAAGCAGTATTTAAAAGATGCAAAAGACACATTACTTATTTCTATATCAGAAATAAGTAATGATTTTGATGCTTGCTATCTAGGTGCTATTGCAAGGACCAAGATTAATTCAGAATGTAATATTACTTATGAAACAGGTCTTGTTGACTTTTCACAAGTTGAATCTTTTACTCTTGGGATGTTGTTATCAGGTTATAAGTTTGATAAATATTTAAGTAAGAAGAACGACGGTAAAGAAATTACTTTAGATAAATCTATTGTTCAGAGTGAACAACAAGTAACTAGAGATGCAATCTTTTTTGTAAGAGATTTAGTTAATACACCTACTCTTGATAAGACACCAGAGCATTTTATTGATGAAGTCAAAAAACTTATAGAAAATGAGGATATTAGCTTAGATATTCATAATAAAGAATGGCTTCAGAAGGAGGGTTTTGGCGGTGTTATTGGTGTCTCACAAGGATCAGCAAAAGAACCTTATTTACTAGTAGGTGAATATAATAAATCAGCTAAATTTAAAGTTTCAATAATTGGAAAAGGAGTTTTGTTTGACACTGGAGGGTATTCACTTAAGTCGCCTTCTGGCATGGAAACGATGAAAACAGATATGGCTGGTGCGGCAACTGCTTGGGGAATAATTAAACTTGCAGCGTCATTTAAATTAGATATTGGTGTAAAAGTATTTACCCCTCTTGTCGAAAACATGGTAAGCAGTACTGCTATAAGACCGGGTGATGTTCTTACAATGCGAAATAAGAAAACTATAGAAGTTTTAAATACAGATGCAGAAGGTAGATTAATTATGGCAGATGCGCTTGCATATGCATCGGAAGAAAATCCGAACCTTCTATGCGATGTTGCAACACTAACAGGTGCATCTTATGTGGCACTAGGGTTAGATATTGGAGCTGTATTTTCAAATGATATGTCTATTGCAAATAATTTTGTTGATGCAAACAGAAATGGAGTAGAGTCATATCACGCACTTCCCCTACACAAAAGCTATAAGAAATTAGTAAAGTCTGATATTGCGGATCTAAAAAATACAGGTGGTAGATTTGGTGGAGCAATAACTGCAGCTCTAATTTTAGAAGAATTTATAAATGATGTTCCATGGATTCATTTAGATATGGCAGGACCAGCCAGGTCTAGAAGTAATGACCCTTTAACACCTACTGGTGGAACAGGTTTCGGTGTTATTGGGTTTATAAATTTTTTAAAAACTCTTTCTTAAGACTCTTCTTTTAAATTACTAATAACAAAAACTAGAGTGTCACCAGTTGTCATAACTGCACCTTGAGAAACATTAGTTCCAATAATTTTTCCATCACAATTTTCTAAATCATTTTCTTCATACTCTTCTTTTATAAACAGTATTACATTGTTCTCTCTCATAAAATCACGAATCAAGTCTTCACCTTCATCTGGAGTCAACGTACAGGGAGTGATACTTGGAATTGCTGCTGAAAATTTATTACCAGATACTTCTAAAATCACTTCGGTTCCTTCAGGGAATTCCTCACCGTTTTCTAAATCTTGTGATAATACAAGACCTGGAGCTTCTTCAGATTCAACCAAATTAATAGTCGGAAGTATATAAGACGAAAAAGCAATTTCTTCTGCATCGAGTATATTTAATCCAATTAATTGTGGAATTTCAATAGTTGGAATTTCATAATATTTTTCTATGTCACTTGGGTCTATAGGCCATTCCAATATAGGTAAATCCTTAACCACTTCAGTCATGAATTCTTTCCATATTGGTGCTGGCACACGACCTCCTGAAACATTTCTAAATATTTCACCTTTTATTTCAACATCTGTAAGAGGTAGCTGCTCTTCAGCAAAGCCTATCCAGACTGATGAAGTATATTGAGGTATAAATCCAATAAACCAAGCTTCTCTAAATCCTTGGTGTGTGCCAGTTTTACCTGCAATTTCTCTATCATCTAAAACAGCTCTAGTTCCAGTGCCAAACTGAGCAGCAACTTCTAAAGTTTTTCTTACGGCAGCTGCTGCACCTGGATCAGGAATACTTACACGTGGAGATACAATATGTTTGTAAAGAATGTTTCCTTTATCATCTTCAATTTTCTCAATTAAATATGTTGGGGCAAGCACACCGTTGGTTGCAAATGAAGAATAAGCTGAAGCAATTTCGATTGGCGTAACAGCACCTGCTCCTAGAGTTAGTGATATAACTGGGTCTAACTCAGATTCAATACCTATACGTTTTGCAGTAGAAGCAAGCTTTTCACCTCCAAGTTCAGAAGCTAATTGAGCAAAAACTGTATTAATAGATCTTCTTGTTGCTTCTTCAAGTGAAATCATTCCTGATGTATCGAGTAATTTAATTGATCTGTTGTATTCTGCTTTATCTTGACATGGTTTAAATATAAATTGTGTCTCTGAATTAGTATCAATTTGTATGAGGTTTTGTTGGTTTTCAATCAACTCAAGATCAAAAATTATTGTTTGCCCTTCAGGAATCTCTTCATCCTCTTCTAACTCTCGATAGATGATTAAGTTTCCTTCATCGTCATACTGACCTAATGCTTTACCAATTTCCAGCATTTTTTCTTCATCTGTTTCAAACTCTTCTAGGTTTAGACCAAGTGGAAATTGTTTAATAAAATCTTTATTTTTAAGTTCTTCTATATGAAAGTCAAAACATTGGAGCTCAATAGATCTATCTTTTGCATCAATTTTATTAAGGTATCTATCTGCTGTTATTGATGTACCATAGTTTCGCACAACCCATTTTTCTCCAATTCCATCTGGAGCACACGGATAGCCGCAATTTATTTCTACTGGACTTCTTGAATCTCTATAGCTGTATAGTTTTGCTCCAGATTCTAATGCAGCCAAAAGAGTTATAGGTTTAAAAGCTGATCCTGGATTTCTCTTTCCTTGAGTAGCGAGGTTATATTGCTCTTCCTCAAAAGGTATTCCAGAAGACATTACTTCTATTGCTCCAGTAAAGTTATTAATTAGTGTTATTACACCGGTAGGACGTGGCTCATCAGGGTTCTCCTCATTGGGATCAGATGGTACCCATGTATTTAAAACTTCATTAGCGTGTTGCTGTAATGACAGGTTGAGTGTTACATACACTTTTAAACCACCGCCACCAAAGCAAGTTGTATCATCAGAAGGACATCCAAAAACTGCTTTTTTTCTATCCTCTTTAGTATTTCCCAAAATAGCAAATTCAGGATCATTTAGTAACTGTCTTTTTACTTCAGCAACAACATGTTCAGCTTGGGCAACAAAATTTTTACTTTCCTTTACATTAAGTGGAGCAAGCTTTGCTGACCTAGCTTGAATATCTACTATAAAGCCTTCTTTGAGCATTATATTTATTACATCATTTCTTCTTTCCAACACTCGGTCAGGATATTTTCTTGGATTGTAATAAGCAGGGCTCCTGATGATGACTACCAGTGTTGCTGCTTCATCTAAAGTTAACTCTTCTACAGTTTTATCAAAATATTCAAAAGAGGCTGACTGAATACCATATGCACCTGCTCCCCAGTAGATAGAGTTAATGTAATATTCTAAAATTTGATCTTTTGTATATCTTCTTTCTAATTCAGCCGCGACAACTGCTTCAGCAACCTTCCTTCTAATTGAAATCTCATCACCAACAAATGATTGTTTTGCAACTTGAGAAGTAATCGTAGATCCACCACGTGTAACCCCTCTTAGATTGTCAAGTACTGCGCTAAGAATTGCAATAAAATCTACACCCTCATGTTGATAATAATTGCTATCTTCTGCTGCTAGCAGAGTATTTACAACAAAAGGAGGCACATCACTTAAAGCAATTGGGTCCCGGTTTAATCCGTCATGAAGCTCATCTAGAACTTGATTATCGGAAGTATATATTACGGAAGGTTCAGACAGCGATACAAAATTTAACACCATGCCTTCTGCTCTTGGAAGAAATTTTTCTTCAAGGTTTGTAACAACTTCCATTCCTGACTTAATAGGTAAGAAAACAAAGAAACCAACCCATGCTGCAAACATAAAACTAGATAGCAAAAGCAAGAACCCTGCTACATATCTAGAACCGAATCTTGATTTGTTTTCTAAATTATGGATTTGTGCCATATAAAAATACTAATCCTTATATGTAGCAATATTGTACAATAATGAGATATGGAATTTTCACCTGGCTTAAGAGGAGTTGTAGCAGGAGAAACAGCTATTTCCACAGTTGGAAAAGAAGGCACCTCTTTAAGGTATAGAGGGTTTGATGCTACAGAACTCACTCAAAATAACACATATGAAGAAGTTGCTTCATTAATCATTACCAATTCTCTTGATGATAAAGATTATAAAAAAAGTTTTGCAAAATATTACCTGGAAATAAGTAAAGATAAAAATTTAAATAATCTTTTAGAAGAAATAAAACAAAAATTACACCCTATGGATGTTGTGAGGACAATTGTTTCATATAAGGGTGAATTAACAACTCTTAGAAAGCAAAAACTAGACCAAGAAGACAAGACAGAACTATCTTCTAGAATCAATGCGACAGTCTGCTACATTATTGCTTCATATCACCAAGAAAGCTGTGACGAATTAGACAGTGAGTATTTAGTAGCCAGTTCATTATTGCCAAACAACTCATCTAGCGAGAAATTAGAAGCTCTTGATGATATGTTAATCTTGTATGCCGAGCATGGATTCAATGCATCTACTTTTGCTACCAGAGTTACTGCATCAACTAGAGCAGACTTAACTGGCGCAATTGTTTCTGGGATAGCTACCTTAAAAGGAGAATTGCATGGTGGAGCCAATGAAAGAGCTGTTGAGTTAATTGATAGTTTTAGCACAGTAGAGGAAGCAGAGGTAGGTGTTAAAGCTCTTCTTGATGAAAAGAAAAAAATTATGGGATTTGGACATGGAGTTTATAAAATTCAAGATCCAAGAAGTCCAGTTGTAAAAAATTGGGTAGAAAAGTTAGTAGATACTGATTTCTCAAAAAATCGATTTGAAATAGCAAAAAAGATTGACGAAATAATGGATACTGAAAAAAATCTTTTTCCAAATGTTGATTTCTACGGGGGTCTTCTTTTAGCAGAACTCGGTTTTGAGGTGGATTTATTTACACCAATATTTGTTGCAGGTAGATCAGTAGGTTGGGCTGCACATTATTTTGAACAACGAGAGCAAGATATATTGATTAGGCCAGCTGCAAAATATATTGGCCCATCTGAAAGATAATTTTTGGCTTCAAACAACATAGCTGTTCAAATCTTAGATTATTTATCTAAACCATTAGAAAATGACGAAAATCATTTTCTTTCAGCAAAATTAGCAATTCTCGATACTATTGGGTGCATTGTTCAGGCAAGTAATTATGAAAAAGTTCATAGTTTCGCAGCTGGAGAGACCTCAGTAGAGTTATCTAAAAATCCATTCACAACAGTTAAAAATTTTAATTCTTTAGTAGACAGTACCTGGTACTTGACTGTTTTAACCAGATGGTTTGATTACAATGATACATTTTTAGCAAAAGAATGGGGTCACCCATCTGATAACTTTGGATCAATTTATACTTTTTTTCAAAGAAATAACAATTATAAATTTGTTGATTTTACAACTGCTTTAACAAAAGCATACGAAATACAAGGCTCACTATGCTTAGGTACATCATTAAATAAATTGGGTTTCGACCATGTATTTTTTGTCAAATTAGCATCTGGATCCGTTTTCTCTTATTTACTCAGTGACGGAAATAGTGACATTGTAAAAAGAACTATTAATAACATTTTAATGGATGGACCTAATTCAAGAGCATACAGACACTTTCCAAATGTTGGCAAAAGAAAGAGCTGGGCGGCAGCAGATGCCTCTAAACGTGGTATTGAACTATCACAAATTAGTCGCACAACAGATGAAGTATACGATACAATCCAAAATCAAGAAGACTGGGGTTTTGAAAATATATTTATGAAAAATTCTGAACTAAGTTTTGGAAAAGACTTAGATGATTGGGTTATCCAAAATGTTTTATTTAAAGTTCTTTATCCTGCGGAATTTCATGGCCAGTCAGCAGTTGAAGCTGCAACTCAGCTCAGTTCAGAATTTAATCAAAATAGAGATAAAGTTGAAAAAATAAACATATATACACATGAGCCGGCTGTAAGGATTATTTCAAATAAAAAGGAGTTAAAAAATGCTTCTGATCGAGATCACAGCTTAGAATATATGGTTGCTGCAGCACTCTTGTATGGAGATTTAAAATATGAAATGTATGAGGATAATTTTTCAGGCTTAACTGAGATAAATGAATTACGAAAGATAATTCACGTACAAGAAGAGCCAAAATTTACAGAAAACTATTATGAGTTTTCAAAAAGACATATTTCAAATTCAATTGAAATTTTATATAACGACGATACTCAATCGGAAAAAATTACAATTGAAAACCCCATTGGACATCCGTCAAGACGAGAAGAAGCCGTTCCTTTATTAGAAGAAAAATTTATGAAGAACGTAGAAAGTACTTTTTCATTAAAAAAGGCAAAAAAGGTTTGGAATGAAATTTTAAATTTGAAAAAAGATGATGATGTTATTAAATTATTTTCTATTCTTATAGAAGATGAATGAAATTTATTTATTAGTAGGAGGTGAGGCAACAAGACTTCAGCCCCTTTCAACTGGCATCCCTAAGGCATTATTAAAAGTACGGGGAGAAAAAATAATTGATTTAATTATTCAGCGATTTTCTAAATTAGGAAATTTTAACTTTAACTTAATCTGTTCAGATAAGCATCAACAACAGTGGCATAAATATAAGGACACTAGTAAAGATGATATCAAATTGTTATTTGAAACAACAAAACTTGATACAGCTGGATATATAATCCAAAATTTAAATTCAATGCCAGATTCTTTTTACTGTATGAATGGTGATTTGTTACTAGATATAGACCTTCAGGAATTGATTTTAGAATCAACAAGCATTCCTAATTCACTTATTGGATCTATTGAAGTAGACGACCCAACAAGGTATGGGGTACTTCAAGTAACTGAAGGAAATAAAGTAGCAGATTTTATAGAAAAACCTGATGATGATCGTTTTGGAAAAAAAATCAGTTTAGGTCTTTATCATCTATATAAAAATGATTTACAAAAAATTATTTCAGATATTGAAATACCCTGTTCTTTTGAACAGGACATTTTTCCAAAATTGGCAGAACAAAATTTACTCCATACATATACAGTTACAGGAAAAATGATTGATGTTGGAACCTTAGAATCTTATATTTCATCTCACCTAAAGGGTGCTAACAATTGGATTTCACAGAACAATGTTTCTTTAAGTAATTCTGCAAAAATAAATAACAGCGTTGTATTAGACAATTGTATTATTGAAGATGAAGTAATTATTGAGGATTCAATAATTTCAGATGGGTCAGTCATTAAAAGTGGAAGTGTAATAAAAAACCAAATTGTGAGGACAAATATATTATGAAAATAATTATTACAGGCGGTGCAGGATTTATTGGCTCTCACCTTGTAGAGTCCTTATTGAATGATGGCCATGAACTTATAATTTTCGATAACTTTCTTACTGGAAAAAAAGAAAATTTATCCTTTGATGGTAATTTCAGATTAGTTGAGGATGATTTCGGTTCAAAAGACTCGCTAGCTTTAATCAAAAATTTTGATCCAGAATTATGCTTTCATTTAGCTGCGCAATCTTCTGTAGTTGTTTCAGTTCAAAACCCCGCTCTAGATTTTGAACATAATATCTTACAACCAATACAACTAATTGATACCTTAATTAATTCAAATTGTAAAAAGCTTGTATTCACATCTTCTGGAGGAACAATTTTTGGTGAACCTAAAAATATACCAACTACAGAGAATGACTACTCTAATGAACCGGCTTCGCCTTACGGAGTAGCCAAAAAAAAATTAAATGAAATTATCAAAACCATGACATCAAATACAACTTTAAGTTATTCAATATTAAATCTATCAAATGTGTATGGACCAAGGCAAGATCCCTATGGTGAGGCAGGCGTGGTCTCTATTTTTTCAAATAAATACTTAAATGGTGAAAGGCCTGTAATTTACGGCAATGGTGAACAGACGAGAGACTACATATATGTCAAAGATGTTATTTCTGCTTTGATGGAATCTTCAAAAATTCATGATGATCTATTTTTAAATATTGGTACAGGGGTTGAAACTTCTGTGAATCAGTTAGCAGAATCTTTAAAAATTCAGTTTTCATCCAATTTAGATCCAATTTATAAAGATGCCAGAAAAGGGGAGTTGCAACGTAGTGTACTTGATAATACAAAAGCTAAAAAATTATTAAATTGGGAACCAAAGTACGACTTAAATACCGGCATGATTGAAGTAAGAAATTGGATTAAATCCTAGAGAAAAAAATCTTCTTCATCTTCTCTTATTAACTCTCTAGCATTATTTTTTGAATCTTCATAATTAACGCCTCTAACAATTGCTATTGGAACATTTAAAGTTTTTTCCATCACGAGCTCTGCAGCACTAGCAATTTCGTCTATAACCGCTATTTCAGTTGCGTTTAGCTCATTGTCAAAAGTGTCAGTTTTACCGATGTAGCTTGTTATGGGATTTATACCAGATGAGCCAATTGCAAAATTCACTTGTCCCTTTCTCCACGCTCTTCCAAAAGTGTCAGAAATAATTACAGCAATTTTTTTTCCAGTTAAATTCTCCATTTTTTTTCTAAAGGAATGTGCTGACTTATTTGGGTCTTCTGGAAGAAGTAGTACAGTATTTTTCTCAACATTGGATTTGTCAATACCAGCATTAGCACATATGAAGCCATGCTTAGTTTTTGCTATTACGAGCTCACCTCTTTTTCTGACTACACGATCGACTTGACCCTTTAACAAGTCTTCAAAATTATATTTATCGAGATTTCTTGACATTCCTTCACTCTTAGAAACAATTTTCTGGGTAACAACGAATATATCTCTATCCATTATTTCCTTACTAGACTCCTTAAGAATATTATGAGTTAGATTTGCAAGGTTGTCTCCTTTTGAAATTTCAGGTAAACCTGATATTGGAATAATTGTTACTTCATTCATAATTTTAAAATTTTTCTTGCAAGACTTTCGGAGTCTTTTATTTTTTTAAATAAGATATTTTCCTCAATAGTATTTATTTTCTTGTCAGAGTCACCAAAATGTACAATATATTTTTTACCAATATTTTTGTAATATTTTTTGATGCCTTCTACATCAGGGCTGAAACCCATATCTTCAAAGTTTTTTTTCGAGGGCCCTTTAATTGCATCTTTGCCAATAAATGGACTTATGATGATTACATTTTTATGAGATATTAGTTCTTTCTTTATCTTACTAAGTGAAAGTATTGGCCCTACAGAAAGAAGTGGGTTTGAAGGACCTATAATTACCAAGTCACTTGATTTAATTTGCTTGATTGTATTTTGATTTACTTTTGCTACGCGCGAACCTTCATAAATAATATTTTTAATTCTAGGTTTACCTTTTTTTTCCACAAAATATTCTTGAAAATCTAGTTTTTTATTAGTTTTTGTAATTAATTTTGTACTTACTTGGTCATCGCTCATTGGAATGATGTCACAATTTAATTCATACTTATCTTTAATATTTCTTGTTATTTCAGTCAATGTTTTACCTTGACTTATCATTTGAGATCTGTAGAGATTAGTTGCTAAATCCGTATCTCCTATTTTGAAATCTATATCATAATATTTTTTTAGTTCGTTGTTAACTGTGAATTTGTCGTTTTTTATTCCCCACCCGAACTCTCCCTCAATTCCAGCAAGGTTATATATCACAGTATCAATATCAGGTGATAGAAACACTCCATGAATATGCTCATCATCACCAGTATTTACAAGTATTGTTAAATCTATGTTTTCAATCTTATTGAGACCTTTGGCAAACTTAGCACCGCCAACGCCCCCGCTTATGTAAATTACTTTTTTCAATTTTAAGAACCTATAAATTAAGACCTTTCAACTAACATCTTAGTAATGATAGATAAGGACATTCTAGATGGTTTAGCTGAACTAGATGAAGCTGACTTAAAGAGAATTAAACTGCTTGTTGATAATAAATTAAATCTTCATAAAAAGACTAAAGTTTCCTACAGGGCAAAAAATATAAAATGTGGGAAAGAGTCTTGTCAAACATGTCCACACGGACCTTATTGGTATGCTGAGTGGACTGAAAGTGGAAAAAGAAAAACAAAGTATTTGGGAAAAACACTAAATGAATCTTAAAGGTTCTTCTAAAACATTAACAAATGCAATCTTATTTTCAATATTGTTAATTTTTTTAAGAATTGACCTGGTGTTTTCAGACTCACTGCCAACAGGTGGAGATATGGGTGCGCACATAGTGCCTACTAAGTTTTTTGTTTCTGAGTTAATTTCCAACTTCAAGATAAGTGGTTGGTCAAATGATTGGTTTGCTGGATATCCTGCTTATTATTTTTATTTTCCATTACCTCCACTTATTGTAGCTATCTTGAGTCCTGTTTTTCCTTTTGGCATTGCCTTTAAAATTATGGTTGTTGTTTCACTCGTTTTACTTGTTTTTTCAATTCAGAAATTAATTTCTCAAGAAGATAAAATTAGCTCACATTTAGGTTTTGCAGCTGGGTTGTTATTTTTGCTAACTGAGTCATTTACAATTTTTGGTGGAAATTTGGCTTCATCTTTAGCTGGGCAATATTCATTTACCTATTCTTTAGCTTTTGGAAATCTTTCAATCTACTTTCTCACAAAATCAAATCTAAAAAATTCTTTATATTACAGCTCTCTTTGTATTAGTTTTTGTGTATTGTCACATATCATTCCTTTTATTATTTTTTTACCAATTTATTCTTTTTACTTTTTGCGAAATAGTTCAGAAATTCTTAAAAAACTTTCTTCATTTCTAATATTTTTATTTTTGACTATTCGTTTTTCGATTTCATTATTTACAAATTTGGAATACACAACGAATATGACTTATTCTCCATATAGAAATATAAGTGATTTGATTAAACCTGATATTTTACCTCTACTTTTATTAGCCATAATATTTTTATTTTCCGGGCAAAGTAAAAAAGTCTTAAAAAATTTATTTTCTTTAGAAGTGTATTTAATCATATCTTCTTTTCTTTTATTTTTTCATGGTCCCGAGGGTGCTTTGTGGAATGGAAGAGTTGTACCCTTTTTTATACTAGGAACAATACTCTTTGTTTTTAATTTATTAACTCAAAATATAAATTTACTTACATCTAAATTTCAAGGACATATATTTCTTTCATTGATCTATATTGTAATAAGTTTTTTACTGCTTTTTAACTACTACAGCAGATGGAATGATAGATATGAAGTGACAGCTTTATTTATAATTGCTCTATTTTTAATTTTGTATTTTTCCAATCTGAATAAATTGAATCAATTATTCTCCTTTTTATTCATTTCGTTGACTATTTCAACAGTGACCTTTTTACCTCACTGGCTTAATTGGAACTTCACTGGTTATGAAGGTAAAGCTGAATGGGGTGAGATATCATCTCTGTATGATAAATTAAACAACATTTCCTCTGGCAGAATTATGTGGGAACCAAGTCCAGATTTAAATAAATATGGTACCCCTATGGTTTTAATGACAATTCCAATGTTTACCGACCATGAAAGTGTAGAGGGATTATATTTTGATTCTAGTATTACGACTCCTTACCACTTTGTCACAATTTCAGGTTTGGCTGAACGCCCTTCTAACCCTGTTGGTGGCCTTAGTTATATAAATGGAAATTTTGATAAAGGTGTTCGATACATGAAACAATTAGGTGTGGATTATTTCATTACATATACAGATTCAATTTCTAATAAAGCAACAAATTCTCCCGAGTTAGAATTCTTATTTGCATCATCTCCCTTTAAAGTTTTCAGACTTAATTCGAATAAAGTAGAATTGGTCACATCAGAATTAATTAATTTCTCACAATCCTCATTTTATGAACGGATTTCTAATTCAGTTTTCAAAAACCCACTTGAAGAAAGCTTCTTCACGCTATCAATGAAAGAGTTTCAGAAAGAGGACAATATAAGAGTTATTGACAAATCATCAATAGACAAAATTCAAAATACATTATCAACAAATGAGGCTCAGCTCAATATTTCATATTTCAAACTCAAAAATAACCAATTAACATTTACAACTAATCAGCCAGGTAAATTACATTTAATTAAAGTTTCCTATTTCCCAAACTGGACAATTGAAGACGGAGATGGACCATATAGAATTACTCCATCTTTTATGGCTGTAATACCAAACTCTAATGATGTAAAACTAACTTTTGAAACAACAGCTTTAGAGCGATTGTTATCTATATTCTCTTACCTATGTTTAACAATTTCAATACTTCTAATAATCTATAGAATGAAAAGACATGCTAAAACAAGTAATTGATAAGATCTTTAAAGACGGTTCATTCTCCGAACTCTTCAGGACCTATTTAGTAGGGGCTTTTAATTTATTGTTTGGACTATTTTTAGTTTATATTTTTCAATTTCTTTTGCTAGATTTTGTCAGCTTTCCTCTTAGAACTTACCTAACAAACGTTTTTGGATTTTTTGTCGGAGTCATTGTTTCTTATTTTCTTTCAAGGAAATTTATATTTAAATTGAAATTTAATGATGGAAGCTATAAAGAATTTTTTAAATTTGTATCTATTAACTTAATAAATCTTTTCGTACCCTTATTTGTCTGGTTTTTAATCAATTTATGGAATGAAAATTGGCAACAAAATGAATTGTATGTATTAATAATTACAACATTAATCCATGGATCGGTACTTCCAATTAAATACTTAATTTATAAGTTTTTTGTGTTTAAAGATTCCCTGTAAAGGACAAGTCGAAGATTAAGTAAACTTTTAATAGTTCTAGGTATTCTTTTATATATCAAAGAAACACTTGGTCTAATTTCATTAATTTTAGCTGGAACTTCTTTAAACTCTTGTCCACTTTTTTCAATCCTAATTAAAAGTTCTGTGTCGAACAGATCCTGTGTTGAAACAACTTTTTGAATAAATCTATCAACAGATGCTTTTTTTACACCCTTCATTCCGTGAGTGTCAGATAGATTAGTGGCAAACAAGATTTTTAATATTATTACAAAAAAGCCTGTTGCAAGTTTTCTAATTAGCCTTCTACCATCTTCAGATTTAGCCATTCTTTTCGAAGCTATTATTCCAGAAAATTGACTCTCAAGTCGCAGACACTCCAATAAAAATTTCTCTGAATAATAATCTATATCAAATGAGATAATGATTTCATTTGTACAAGCTAAAAATCCTCTTTTGAGAGCTTCTCCATAATTTGGCGCATCGTGCTCAATTAGTCTTATGTTTTTATTTGATTTAGCTATTTCAGATGCGATATTTTTAGTGTTATCAGTTGAACCATTTTCAGATAAGATTATTTCAAAATCAACATTTGTACGTTCACACATAGACAAAACATTATTTAAAGATTCTTCAAGTATTTCTTCCTCATTATAAATTGGAATTACTATTGAAAAATTTTTAAAGGTAAAGTTTGAATCCATGAACAGTACAATAATTGAGTAATGACAAAAAATAAACTAGATTTAATTTTTAAATCTTATGATATTAGAGGTGTTTATGGTGACACTTTAACTCAGGAAATAGCTTTTAAAATTGGATATGCTTTTGCAAACTTTGTTGAAGATGATTCAGTTTTAATTGGTCATGATGGAAGAATTTCTCATGAGGAAATGTTAGATGCAATATCTTCAGGAATTATTTCTGCTAATAAAAATATAATTTATATAGGTATTGTTCCTACTGATATTGTATATTCTTTATCGGGACTCCTTAATAAACCCGGCCTTATTATTACAGCATCTCACAATCCAAAGGAATATAACGGTTTAAAATTATGCGATACAGGGGCATTACCAATTGGCGAAAATTCAGGATTAATGGAAATAAAAGCATCAGTTGAAAATTTTGATAATGATATTGAAATTAATAATTTCAAGAAAGTAGATTCTAATTTAATTGAAAAATATTTTGAACACATAAAAACTTTAGTTCAACCTGACATGATTACTAATACATTAAAATTTGGTATCGATGGCGGCAATGGAGCAATCGGTTCAATTTTTGATGACTTAGATAAAATATTTAATTTTAATTATTCACCTCTATATTTAGAAGTTGATGGTAATTTCCCTAACCATCCTGCTGATCCATCGGATAAGAAAAATTTAGAAGACCTAAAGAACTTAGTGTTAAAAAATAACTTAGATTTTGGTGTCGCATTTGATGGGGATGCTGACAGAGCAGTATTTATTGATGATAAGGGAAATGTTATTTCAGGGAGTATGATGACTACCCTGATATCTGATTATCTATCAAAAGACAACCATAATCTTAAAGTTGTACATAATGTAAATGTCTCACCCCATGCATTAAGTGTCTTGAATAATAGAAATATTCAACTTTATAGATGCAAAGTAGGACATTCAAATATAAAAAAAATGATGAGAGAAATTGATGCAGATTTCGGTGGAGAGCACAGTGCTCATTTTTACTATAAAGAAAATTTCTATGCAGATTCAGCTATTTTAACTTTACTTATATTTATGAAAATTATTTCAACAAAAGAAGAGAAAGTAAGCAGGGTTTTTGAAAACTATAATTTTCCACCCAGCTCAGGTGAGGTAAATTTTGTAGTTAAGGATGTGGAGGAATCACTAAGAAATGTTGAGGAAGTTTTTGATGTTGATTTTGATTATTTGGATGGACTCACTTGCTTTACTGAAAATTATTGGTTCAACATTAGGGGTTCAAACACAGAGCCCAAATTAAGGGTTAATGTTGAAGGTAGATCTGAGAAAGTGATTACAGAAGTTTTAGAGAAAATATCGAGTAACATTTAGATTATATATGTTAGATCATGTTCTTAATTTAGGTAATCAGCTGAGTACAGACTTAGTAAAATCTGAAAATTTTCCTAAATTTAATTATGATCGGATTCTAGTTGTTGGTATGGGTGGTTCTGGTGTTACAGGCGACGTGCTTAAATTGGTTTTAAACAAGTATTCACCTCTAGATATTGAAGTTCACAAGACATACAAAATTACAAAAAAACATATAGAAAATAATCCACTTTGTTTATTCATATCTTACTCGGGAAATACTGAAGAAACAGTAAGTGCATTAGAGGACGCTATAAAAGCAGATTTAGACTGGTGTGTTATTTCTAGTGGTGGGACTTTATTAGAAATGGCCAAAGAAAATAGTAAGCCTTATGTTGAAGTGCCTTCAGGTCTTCAACCCAGAGCAGCATTTGGATTAATGACTAAAGCAGTAGCTAATTTTATCCCAGAATCTTTAGAAGTAAATGTTAAACAAAATTGTAATGATTCTAGTTTTTATTTAAATGAATTACTTGATAATGAATCTGAAAATAAAATTATCAAAAAAGCTAAAGAAATAGCAAACAATATAGGTAATAAGACTGTCATTATTTATGGAGGTACTCAATTAACCTATCTAGCCTCTGAACGATGGAAAACGCAAATTAATGAAAATGCTAAATCTAAATCTTATGTTGGATATATGCCAGAAATTCATCACAATGAAATTTTGTCCTGGGAAGCAGATAAAGATGGATCTAAAAATAATTTTCATTTAATTTTCCTAAGAGACCAAAACGAACATCC
>Ga0208425_1000028_pt1 | contig 47007 bp, 54 predicted proteins | sample DEB08_DNA_4_FD_185496 | JGI IMG/M metagenome (GOLD analysis project Ga0208425, IMG submission 185496) | Aqueous microbial communities from the Delaware River and Bay under freshwater to marine salinity gradient to study organic matter... | ecosystem: Environmental > Aquatic > Marine > Coastal ...
TTTCATTAATTTAAACTTTTACAAAAAGAAGATATTTTTTCTAAAGCTTTTTTAAGATTTTCCATAGAAGTTGCGTAAGAAATTCTAAAAAAACCTTCCAGCCCAAATGCAGAGCCTTGAACAACTGCTACTCCTGAATTTTCTAATAAGGATTTCACAAAATCAGAATCATTATTCAATACGTTGCCATTTAGATCTTTTTTGCCAATTAATCCTTTGCAACTTGGAAAAACATAAAATGCCCCATCAGGATTTAAACATTCAATTCCATCAATTTCATTTAATGCTTTAACAACAAAGTCTCTTCTCTCTTGAAAAGATTTTGCTCTTTCTTTTATAAAATCTTGTTTACCATTTAAAGCCTCTACTGCCGCCGCTTGACTTATTGATGATGGATTAGTTGTTGATTGTGATTGAATTTTTGCAATTGCTTTAACAATTTCTTTCGGTCCAGCTGCATAACCTATTCTCCATCCAGTCATAGAGTAAGCTTTGCTAACACCATTCATAGTTAAAACTCTATCTTTTAATTCATTGATTTGAGCTATAGTAAAGAATTTAAAACCTTCATAAATAACGTGTTCATAAATATCATCACTTAAAATATAAACATGGGGATGTTTTGTTAAAACTTTTGATAATTCTCTAATATCACTTTCTGAATAACATGCCCCTGTTGGGTTAGATGGAGAATTCAAAATTATCCATTTTGTTTTTGGCGTGATAACTTTTTCTAATTCTGAAGGACTTACTTTAAAGCCTTGTTTTTCATTGCACTCTAAAATAATTGGAGTCCCACCAGCTAACAATACCATATCAGGATAAGATACCCAGTAGGGTGCCGGAACAATTACTTCATCACCTTCATTTAATGTGGCCATCATGGCATTATAAATTACATGCTTACCACCTGCTCCAACGGTAATTTGATCTAAGTCATAGTCTAAATTATTCTCTCTTTTAAACTTATCTACAATTGCCTTCTTTAATGCTGGTGTACCATCAACTGCTGTATATTTGGTGTCACCATCTTTAATTGCTTTAATTGCTGCTTCTTTAATATTTTCGGGCGTATCAAAATCAGGCTCTCCAGCACCTAAACCAATAACATCTTTGCCTGCTGCTTTCAATTCTCTAGCTTTTTGGGTAACAGCTATAGTTGGAGAGGGTTTAATTTTTTTTAGGTTATTAGATATAATGCTCATTGAAATAAAATTTTATTAAACTAGTTTTATAGATAATGCAAAATACATATCAAGATTTAATTACAGAAATACAAAGTAAAAATCCACAGATACACTCTAAACTAGAAGGTGGAAAAAAATTTAAATTTGCCTCAGATTTTAAGCCAGCGGGTGATCAGCCAAATGCGATTAAACAGTTGGTAGAGGGAGCTAATACCAATAAATTAAATCAAGTATTATTGGGAGTAACTGGCTCTGGAAAAACTTTTACTATGGCAAAAGTTATTCAAGAAACAAATCGTCCAGCATTAATACTTGCACCTAATAAAACTTTAGCAGCCCAACTATATGGAGAGATGAGATCGTTCTTCCCAGAGAATGCAGTGGAATACTTTGTGTCTTATTATGATTATTATACACCAGAAGCTTATGTGCCAAGGTCAGATACGTACATTGAAAAAGAAGCATCCATAAACGAGCAAATAGATCGAATGAGGCACTCTGCAACAAGATCTCTGCTAGAAAGAGATGATGTGATTATTGTTTCAAGTGTATCTTGTATTTATGGTTTAGGTTCTGTTGAAGCATACAGTAAAATGACTTTAAGTCTTAAAAGAAATTATGATTATAATAGAGAACAATTAATTAAATCATTAGTTGCTTTACAATATAAAAGAAATGATCAAAACTTTTATCGAGGAACCTTTAGAGCAAGAGGTGAGTATTTAGAAATTTTTCCATCCCATCTTGAAGATCGAGCTTGGCGACTAAGTCTTTTTGGAGATAAGTTAGAATTTATTGAGGAGTTTGATCCACTTACAGGTGATTTAATTAAAGAATTGGATGTAATTAAGGTTTATGCAAATAGTCATTACATAACTCCAAAACCTACTTTAGAACAAGCTGTTATTCAAATAAAAAGAGAGCTTGAAGTCACCTTAAAAAAACACCGTTCAGAAAATAAATTGCTTGAAGCACAAAGACTAGAAGAGAGGACAAAATTTGATTTAGAGATGATAGAGGCAACTGGTTCTTGTGCTGGAATTGAAAATTATTCTAGATTTTTATCTGGAAGAAAACCTGGGGAACCACCTCCCACCCTATTTGAATATTTTCCTGACAATACTTTAATTTTTGTTGATGAATGTCATGTCACCGTCCCTCAATTAAATGGTATGTATAAAGGTGATAGGTCAAGAAAAAGTACGTTAGCTGAATATGGATTTAGATTGCCATCATGTATGGATAACAGGCCTCTTAAATTTGAAGAATGGGATGCTATGCGCACGCAAACAATTTTTGTATCTGCTACTCCTAGTCCTTGGGAATTAAAACAAGTAAATGGAAAATTTATAGAGCAAGTCATCAGACCTACTGGGTTAATTGATCCACCAGTTGAAATCAAACCAGCGAAAAATCAAGTTGATGATTTAATGCATGAGTGCATGAAAACTGTAGAAAAAAATTATCGAGTGCTGGCAACTACCTTAACCAAAAAAATGGCTGAAGATTTAACTGAATATCTTCATGAGAATGGAATAAGAGTCAGATACTTGCACTCAGATATTGATACTCTTGAAAGAATAGAAATAATGAGGGACTTAAGGTTAGGTGTTTTTGATGTTTTGGTAGGTATTAACTTACTAAGAGAAGGATTAGACATACCAGAATGTGCTTTAGTGGCAATACTCGATGCTGATAAAGAGGGATTTCTAAGATCAGAAACATCTCTAATTCAAACCATTGGAAGAGCTGCCAGAAATATTGATGGAAGAGTAATTCTTTACGCTGATAAAGAAACAAAAAGTATAAAGAATGCAATCAAAGAAACGGACAGAAGAAGAGCAATTCAACTAGCTTACAATAAAAAACACAATATCGATGCTACTACGATTAAAAAAGAAATTGGGGATGTCTTGGAAAGTGTTTATGAAAAAGATTATGTAAAAGTTGGCACAGATGAAAATATTGGAGGAAATCTTAAAAAGCATTTAAAAGTACTTAACAAACGTATGAAAGAGGCGGCAACCAACTTAGAGTTTGAAGAAGCAGCAAAAATAAGGGACGAAATCAGAAAATTAGAAGCAACTGATCTTGAAATTGTTTTAAATCCAAAAATTAAACAATATAACTTAAGTAATAAAGTTTATCCTAAAGGAAGATCAACAATGGGCCTACCAGGAACTAGAGCTCAAAAAGGCAAAAAAAAATGGAAGCAAATAAAATAATTATTACAGGTGGAGCAACAAGAATTGGAGCTGCGATTGCCAAAAAATTAGCTAAAGAGGGTGTCGAAATTGTCATTCACTATTTTAAATCTAAATCTGTAGCTGAAAAATTGAAAAAAGAACTTAATGACAAAAAAGCTAAAATTTATTTAGTACAAGGTGATTTAAGTAAAGAGCCAGATGTTAATAAACTTATAAAATTTGCAAAATCTAAACTAGGTTATTTTGATTGTTTAGTGAATAATGCTTCCTTATTTGAGAATGATAAATTAGAAAATTTCAATACTGACAGTTGGGGCTATCATCTTAGAACTAATTTAAGAACTCCTGCTTTACTATCAAAAGAGTTTTCAAAAAATATCAAAGGAAAAAATAACAATATAATTAATATTATCGATCAAAGAGTATTTAAATTAACTCCATTTTTCTTTTCTTATACAATTAGTAAAACAGGTCTTTACACATTGACCAAAACAAGCGCTATGAGCTTAGCTCCTAAAATAAGAGTTAACGGGATTGCTCCTGGTCCAACATTAAAAAATAAAAGACAAAGTGACAAACATTTTAAAAAACAATATCGTGCAACTTTATTAAAAAAACAGGTTGATGTAGAAGAAATTTGTAATGCAGTAGAATTTTTTATAAATAATAAATCTATTACTGGACAAGTTATCGCAATTGATAGCGGTCAAAGTTTAAATTGGCAGACTCCAGATATAATTGGAACTAATGAATGAAAAAAAATAATTCTCTTAAATTAATTAAAATAGATAAAGATAAAAATTTATTTAATTATGAAAAAAAAATCTTAATCAAAGATTTATTATTAGAACTTAAACTTGGGTATTATGATTTTGAAAAAGAAACAGCACAAAAAGTGAAATTTAGTCTTGAAATTGACTATGAAGATAAAAAACCAACTAATGACAAGGATATTAAATCAATTGTAAATTATGGAACAGTGGTGAAGTTAATCACTAAACTTGTTAAAAAAAAACATTACAACTTTCTTGAAACACTTGCTGAAGATGTTTTTGATGAGTTATTTAAAGACAAAAGAATTGGTAAAATTTTACTCAAAATAGAAAAGTTAGAAATATTAAAAGAGTGTGCATCTGTTGGTATTCAAATTACCAAAAAAAGAAGTCATGAAAAGTTCTGATTTAGGAAAAGAAGTTATAAAAAAAGAACTCCCATTAATACCAAAAAGTCCCGGTGTTTATAAAATGTTAAATCACAAAGGAGATATTCTGTATGTTGGAAAAGCTAAAAACCTACCCAATCGTCTAAAAAGTTATGTGGCTGAAAAAAATCACATTATTAGAACCGAAAGAATGCTCTCCCAAACCTTTAAGCTAGAGATAACTACGACAGCTAATGAAAGTGAAGCTTTACTTTTAGAAGCTAATTTAATTAAAAAACATAAACCAAAGTTTAATATTTTACTAAAAGATGACAAATCTTTTCCATTTATATTTATTAGTAACCAAGATAAGTGGCCCCAAGTTACAAAGCATCGAGGTAAAAAAGAAAAAGAGGGATTTTACTTTGGTCCTTTTGCATCTGCTGGTTCTGCAAATTGGACCATAAAAATGTTACAAAAAGTTTTCCAACTTAGAATCTGTGATGAAAGTACTTTCAAAAACAGAGAAAGACCATGCATACTTTATCAAATAAAACGATGTTCTGCTCCCTGTGTAAATTATATTGAACAAATTGATTATAAAAAATCAGTTGAGGATGCAATTCAATTTGTATCTGGAAAATCAAGAGAAATTCAAAAAAGTTTATCTGAACAAATGGAGCAAGCCAGTGAAACATTAGATTTTGAAAAAGCTTCAATTTTTAGAGATAGAATTAAATCATTAAATATTATCCAATCTTCTCAAAGAGTGAATGAAGCTAACTTAATTGAAGCTGATGTAATTGCGGCCTATAAAGAGTCGGGCAAAACCTGTATTCAGGTTTTCTTTTATAGGGCAAAACAAAATTGGGGAAATCAATCTTATTTCCCCAAACATGACCCAGACCAAAGCATTGAGGAAATTATGTCCTCTTTCATTATGCAATTTTATGAAAATAAAAGTGTTCCTAAATCCATCATTATTAATCTGGATATAAAAGATAAAAAACTTATTGAAGAAACTTTATCCCACAAAGAAAATAGCAATATTGTTATTACCATTGCAAAAAAAGGGTCTAAGGCAAAAGTTGTGTCATTAGCTGAAAAAAATGCAAAAGAAGCTTTGAATAGAAAAATTTATGAAACAAATAATAACAAAAATCTATTCGAGGGTATTATCAAAAAATTTGATCTTAAAAATAATATAAATTTAATAGAAGTTTACGATAATAGTCATATTCAAGGAACTAATAGCGTTGGTGCTATGGTAACTTTTGGCGAAGAAGGCTTTATAAAAAAAAGATATAGAAAATTTGATATTAAAACAAAAGGAGCAGAACAGGATGATTTTGCAATGCTCAAAGAAGTATTAACAAGAAGATTTAAAAGAGCAATGTTAGAAAGTGGAAACTATCTAACTCTACCAGATTTAATATTAATTGATGGTGGTAAAGGACAATATTCATCTGCAAGAGAAGTCTTGGAAGAATTTGGACTTCATGATTTACCTATGATTGCTATAGCTAAGGGTAAGGACAGAAATAGTGGTAATGAGACATTTTTTTTTAATGGTAAAACTTTTAAGTTTGAAAGAAATGATCCTACTTTATTTTTTTTACAGAGACTTAGAGATGAAGCACACAGATTCGCAATTACTTCTCATAGATCTAAAAGATCTAAAAGCCTTAAAAAATCACTTCTAGATCAAATAGCAGGTATTGGAGCCATTAGAAAGAGAGCATTATTGAACCATTTTGGCTCAGCTAGAGCAGTTGAGTCTGCTAGTTTTGATGAAATAAAATCAGTTGAAGGTGTTGAAGAAAAAGTTGCAAAAAAGATATATAACTTTTTTCACGAATAATTATGTTAAAAAAAATTCCAAATATTCTTACTATTGGCAGGATAATAATTGTACCTTTTTTTGTTTTGGCTTTCTATCTACCAGGTTTCTATGGTGATTTAACTGCTTTGATACTATTTATTATTGCATCATTTACAGATTTTTTAGATGGGATGCTGGCAAGAATGCTTGGCGAAGAGTCAAAATTAGGAGAATTATTAGATCCAATTGCTGATAAAATTATAGTCGCTACAGCTTTAATACTTTTGGTGATGGATGGTACAATAAGACACTACGAGGTTATTGCTGCAATTATCATATTAACTCGAGAAATATTAATTTCTGGTCTAAGAGAATTTTTAGCAAAAGGTAAAATTAAATTACCTGTATCCAATCTAGCAAAATTGAAAACTGTTTTGCAAATGATATCTATTGCTCTTTTGCTATCAGGAGAAACAGGAAATAAAATAATAAATTTTCAAGATTATAACGCTCAGACTATTGGAATAATACTATTATGGTTATCTGCGGCTTTGACACTTTTTACAGGTTATGAATATATGCGTAAGGGAATTGATCACGCTATATCTGAAGACAATAAAGATTAGGCTGCTTTTTTCTTTCTTACTAAAGCTTGATAACTTTCATTAAGATCAATAATTGTATTACAAACTTTAAACTTATAATCTGCTATCATAGATACAGGTGTAACTTCAGCTGCTGTACCTGTCAAAAAACATCCAACAAAGCTAGATAGCTCAGAAGGCTTAATTTTTCTCTCGTTGACTTTTATATTTTTAGATCTGGCAATTCCAATAACTGTTCTTCTAGTTATTCCGTCTAAAAAAGAATCTGGAATTGGAGTGTGTAATTCTCCATTTTTATCCTTAAAAAAAATATTAGCTCCAGTTGCTTCAGCAACATTGCCTTCATGATCTAACATCAATGAGTCTGTATAACCTTGTTTTTCTGCTTCATGTTTTGATAATGTACAAATCATGTAAAGGCCTGAAGCTTTTGTATCCCAAGGTATAGTATTAGGCGCAGGTCTTCTCCAATTTGAAATATTGAGTTTAATTCCTTCTACTTTTAATTTTGGATCAAAATATGATCCCCACTCCCAAGTAGCTATCGCTACATGTATTTTTGTTTGTTGAGCAGAAATTGCCATCATCTCACTGCCTCTCCAAGCAACAGGTCGAACATATCCATTTTCAACATTTTGAGTTGCTATAATTTTATTTGAAGCAAGATTAATTTGTTCTTCTGTATAAGGAATTTCAAAACCCATTCTTTTTGCAGAATAAAAAAATCTTGTGGTGTGTTCTTCAAGTTTAAATATTGAACCATCATAAACTCTTTCACCTTCAAAAACACAGCTTGCATAATGCAATCCATGGCTTAAAACATGAACCTTAACGTCTGACCAATCTACTAAGTCGCCGTTGTACCATATTTTACCAGATCTTTTATCGTAGGGTATCATGCATGAAAAATTTAAATTATAATCGAAAAATATCTTTGTATCTGCAATATGTCAATATAACTTACCAATAATGAAAGAACTTTTATATTTAAAGGATGAACAATTAAAAGACTTGATTGAAAAATTATTTGTTAGTTATAGAGAGACATTTTCTGACTCTAAAAAAGTTTTAAACAAATATAAAATTGGTATTGCTCATCATAAAGTAATTCACTTACTCTCTATGTATGACGGTATATCCATTTCAGATCTTCTAAAACGACTTAAAGTTACAAAACAGAGCCTTAATAGAGTGCTTAAAGATCTTATAAAACTGGAGATACTAAGTTTTAAAAAAGATGAACAAGATACTAGAATAAAACATGTTTATTTAAATGAAAATGGAAAAAAAATATTTAGTGAAATTTTTGAAATCCAAAAAAAAAGAATTTATAACGCTTTATTAAAATCAAGCTCTGAAGAGGTAATTAATTTTGATAATGTTTTAAATAGAATTATCAATGAATAAATTTATTGCACATATCTTAGTTGTAGATGATGATGATGGAATTAGGCTTTTAGTAAAAAAATATTTAAATGAAAATAATTTTTTAGTTTCGACAGCAGATAACGCTGAAAATGCCTCTGCGAAAATCAAAGTAGTTAAATTTGATTTAATCATTCTAGATATAATGATGCCAGGTAAAAGTGGTTTAGAATTTATAAAAGATAATAAAAATAAACTTGATACTCCTATTATATTATTAACAGCAAAAGGTGAAGCTTCAGAAAGAATTGAGGGACTTGAAATAGGCGCTGATGATTATCTACCAAAACCTTTTGAGCCTAAAGAGCTGATATTAAGAATAAAAAATATTTTAAATAAAACTAAAAAGAAAGATTTAAAAAGAGTAATAGAATTTGAAAATATAAAAATTGATCTTAATAAACTTTTAATATTCAAAAATAATAAAGAATTTAAAATTAATAACACTGAAAAGACTATACTTGAAAAAATGATTAATAGTCCAGGTACCACTTTTTCAAGGGAAAGTATTGGTTCATTAATAAATTTAGATAAAGAAAGATCAATTGATGTAATCATCACTCGTTTAAGAAAAAAAATAGAGATTGATCCAAAGAACCCAAAATATTTACAAACAATCAGAGGAGCAGGATATGTTTTATGGATTGAGTAAATTTATAAAAAATTTACTCCCCAAAAGATTATTTTATAGAGCTTTATTAATAGTAGCAGTTCCAGTTATTGTTCTTCAATTAGTGGTCACGGTAGTATTTTTTGACAGTCTTTGGATAAAAACTAATAAAGGAATGACGAGAGCGCTAGTAAATGAGATTAGCACATTTGTTAAAGTTTATGATCAAGAAAAATTTAATAAAAATGATCTAACAAATCTTTTCTCTTCCTACCTAGATTTAAATATTGAATTAATTCAAAACGAAAAAATTCAAAATGAATACTCAGAGCGCTGGTTTAGTCCAATAGACAGAAGCCTAAGAAGAGAATTGAAAGATAAATTTGGTTTTGGAAGATTCTGGTTTAACACCACAAATTACAAAGAACTTATTGATATAAGAATTCAATATGAAAATGGTTATTTTAAATTTTTAATTCATAAAGATAGGGTAACCAGCTCTACAGCAAGAATTTTTGCCTTATGGATTACGGTACCAGCAATCATAATGGTTATTATATCCTTAATATTTTTAAAAAACCAAACAAGACCAATTACTAATCTGGCTCGAGCAGCTGAAAAATTTGGAAAAGGAGAAGAGATAGAAGAATTTAAACCCTCAGGGGCATCGGAAATTAGACAAGCTGGATATGAATTTGATAAAATGAGAAAAAGAATTATTAGACACTTAAATCAAAGATCTGAAATGCTTTCAGGGATAAGTCATGATTTAAGAACCCCTCTAACTAGAATGAAGCTTCAATTGGCTTTTATTAAAGACAATGAATTATCTAAAAAATTATCAGAAGATATTAATGAAATGGAAAAAATGCTTAATGAATATTTGCAGTTTACAAGTTCCTCTTATCAAGAAAAAGATGAAATTTTTGATCTTTCAGAACTCATAGATGATATTATTCAAAAATATAATAATGAAAATATATCAAAAAATTTAATTCCAAGAGTTTATTTAAATGGAAGAAAAAATTTAATCAAAAGATGTATAAATAACTTAATAGATAATTCAATTAAGTATGCAAAAAAAATTAAAATAGAATTATCCAAAAAAGAAAACGGTCTCTTCGTAAAAATTGATGATGATGGACCTGGAATACCTAAAAGTGAGTATGACAATGTATTTAAGCCTTTTTATAAAATTGATAAAAGCAGAGCAGATGCAAAAGCTAGTGTTGGTTTAGGTTTGTCAATTGCCTCAGATATCATAAGATCTCATGGAGGAAATATAAAACTAGAAAAATCTAAGATGAATGGACTTAGTGTTAAGATCTTTTTACCCGTTTAGAATTTTTTTTCTTTTTAATATTCATTTTTTCTATAATTTTTTCTAAATTTTCAACTCTTTTAGAAAGTATATCAAATTCATCTTTACTTGTTAATTTCATCTTAAATACTATCTCATCTCTTTTTGATTTTAAGATATTTAACAATTCAGTACCCACATCTTTAGATGACATAAGGCCTTGTTCAACCAACTTTGCAAGTTTATCAATTACAAATTTTGAGTTTTTCATATATTTATTTATAAACTTCATGTACTTTATAAGTATTATTTAAAATGTTCATTAATAATTTTGACCCAGTTGCTTTTCAATTATTTTCACTTGAGATACGATGGTATTCTCTTGCATATATTGTTGGTATTTTAATTGGCTGGATATTAAGCAAAAAAATTTTTTTAACTAATCAGCAAGTAAATGTAAAATTTGATGATTATATTACTTATTTAATCTTAGGAATAATTATTGGTGGAAGACTGGGTTATGTTTTTATTTATAATCTTGATTACTATCTAGTTAACCTTACTGACATTCTAAAGATCTGGGAAGGAGGCATGTCTTTTCATGGTGCTGTGGCAGGCATTATAATATCAAGCTTAATATTTGGTAAAATAAATAACGATAATTCTTTTTATTATATGGATGTTGTGGCGCTTGTAGCTCCAATAGGTATTTTCTTTGGAAGAATTGCAAATTTTTTAAACTCAGAACTTTATGGCACTACAACAAGTGTCCCTTGGGCAGTTAAATTTATTCAAATAGATAATTTAAGCAGACATCCATCTCAACTTTATGAGGCTTTTTTTGAAGGTATAGTATTGTTTGTAATTCTTTTATACTTTTACAAAAAACAATATTTGAAGATACCTGGAAAAATCTCTGGATTTTTTTTATTTTTCTACTCAATATTTAGATTTATATTAGAATTTTTTAGGGCTCCAGACACCCAACTAGGATATTTAATATTTGGTTTTACTATGGGACAAATAATTAGCATTATCTTTATAATAGTTGGATTGAGTTTAATATTATTCAAAAATGAAATTATCCAACAAAGATAGTGTCCCTCTAGATAAATTCATTGATTACGCTCTTTATGATAAAGAGATCGGATATTATATGAGCCATAATCCCTTTGGTAGTAAAGGGGACTTTGTAACTGCTCCCAACATATCAAGACTTTTTTCTGAAATTATGGGTATATGGATTATTACATTTTGGCAAAGTATGGGAAGCCCAAAAAAGTTTAATCTAATTGAGCTAGGAGCTGGCAATGGTGAAATGATGAAAGTTTTGATTGAAACTTTTAGGAATTTCCCTGACTTTTTGAAATCATGCCAAATAATAATTCATGAAAAAAGCAAATATTTAATTGAACTTCAAAAAAAGAGAATAAATTTTAATAATATAATCTGGACAAAGGATATTAAAAAAATAAATAAACTTCCTTCTATATTTATTGCAAACGAATTTTTTGATGCGTTACCAATTAAGCAATTTATTAAAAAAAATCAAAATTGGTTTGAAAGACATGTTAATATTAAAAACCATAACAATTTTGAATTTATTGATAAAAAATTCAATATGAAAAATTTTGAAAAAAAAATTCAATTTAATATATCAAGAAATCAAATGATTATTGAGTACTCTCCTGATGCTATAAAATATCTAAAATCAATTTCAAATATCATAAAAAAAAATAATGGTGGATTGTTAATTATAGATTATGGATACAATGAGACTAAAATGAAAAATACCTTGCAAGCTATTTCAAATCATAAATATGTTAATATTTTAGAGAATATCGGAAAAGCAGATATCACTTATAATCTTAATTTTAGTTTTATTAAAAAATTAATTAATAATATAGAAAATTTAAACACCGTAATGACAAATCAAAAGAAATTTCTTACCAATATGGGTATTCTAAAAAGAGCTGAGATTATTAGTAAAAAAGAAACTTTTTCAAAAAAGGCAGATATTTTTTATAGATTAAAAAGATTGATTCATGATAGTGAGATGGGCAATCTTTTTAAAGTTATGTTAATTAAAAATGTAAATAATAAATTTAAAACTGGATTTTAATTGATTTGCTCAAAAAAACTCTCCAAATTTAAGAATATCCGCCATGCTTTTTTTAATGCTAATGGAGGAAAATCAAAAGGTATTTATAAAAGTTTAAATTGTGGACCCGGTTCTAAGGATAAGCCAAACTTTGTTAAAAAAAATTTAGAAATTGTCAAAAAAAAAATTGGAAAAACACCAAATAATATTTTCTTGCTTCATCAAATTCATAGCAGCAGAATAATTTATATTCATAAAAATTATAAATTCTCAAAACAAAGACCAAAAGCAGATGCTATTATTACTAATCAAAAAAAACTCCCTATTGCAGTATTAACTGCAGATTGTGCTCCATTATTGTTATTTGATGATGAGAAAAAAATAATTGCTGCTATCCATGCTGGATGGAAGGGAGCTTATAAAGGAATAATAAATAAAGTAATAAAATTCATGAAAAAAAAAGGATGTATGACAAAAAATATAACTGCTGCAATTGGGCCAACAATAAGCTTCAAAAACTATGAAATAAAAGAAGATTTTAAATCTAAATTTTTAAAAAAAAATCAGAATAATAAAGTTTTTTTTAAAAATTCTAAAGGCAAGATGTATTTTAATTTGTCAAAATATATACTTAAAGAACTAAAAGATAATAAAATTAGAAACATTGATATAATAAATAAAGATACTTTTAATGTTAATAATAATTTTTTTAGTGCAAGAAGAGCTTTAAGTCTTAGTCAAAATGATTATGGTAGAAATATTTCAATAATTATGATTAATTAGGTTACTCAATGAAATTATTATCAGGAAATAGCAACAAACCTCTTAGCAAAAGTATAGCTAAATATTTAAAAAGCAAATTAGTTAATTCTAGTATAAAAAAATTTTCTGATGGAGAGATTTACATTGAAATAAATGAAAACATTAGAGGTAACAGTATATTTATAATACAGTCCGTATCTTCACCTGCTAATGATAATTTAATGGAACTACTACTTTGCATTGATGCTTTAAAAAGATCGTCTGCAAAAAATATCACTGCAGTAATTCCTTATTTCGGATATGCAAGACAAGATAGAAAAGTTGTTCCAAGAACATCCATATCAGCAAAATTAGTTTCTAATTTAATTACAAAGGCTGGCGCAGATAGAGTTGTAACTGTCGATTTACACGCAGGTCAAATACAAGGATTTTTTGATATTCCAGTTGATAACTTATTTGCAACACCCATTTTTGCAAGACACGCAAAAAAAAGAATTAAAAGTAAAAATATTATATGTGTTGCTCCAGATGTTGGGGGAACTGAAAGAGCTCGTGCTTTAGGAAAACTTTTAAATGTTGGTTTAGCTATAGTTGATAAGAGAAGACCAAAACCTGGGCAATCTCAGGTTATGAATGTAATTGGAAATGTTAAAGGAAAAACTTGTATCATAGTAGATGATATTATTGACTCAGGAGGAACAATTGTTAATGCGGCCCAAGCCTTAAAAGACAGAGGAGCAAAAGAAGTTTTTGTTTATATTACTCATGGGGTACTTAGCGGTGAGGCTGTAAAAAAAATAAAAAGTTCAGTTATCAAGAATTTAGTTATTACAGACACCATTGATAATAGTGAAAAAATAAAAAGTGCTAAAAACATTGAGGTTTTGTCTATTTCAACGCTAATGGGTGAAGCAATAAAAAGAATTTCTAATTCCACATCAGTTTCAGATTTGTTTAAATAATTACCTTGAGTTATTTAAGAACTTGGGCTAAAAACCCTTGATTTTTATGAATTCATTAGAAGCACAGATTAGAACTGACATTACCAAAGGAGAGCTTAATGCTCTTAGATTAAATGGAAATGTTCCAGCTATCGTTTATGGCGGTAAGGAAGAAAATGTAAAAATTTCCATATCAAAAAAATTACTTAAAATTCTAATAGAAAAAGAAAATTTCTTATCAAATATAGTGACATTGAATGTGAATGGTACACCACAAAATGTGTTACCAAGAGAAATTACATATGATGTTTTAACTGATGAGCCAATCCATGTTGACTTTTTAAGAGTTGTTCCTGGTGTAAAAATTAGAATAGAAGTTCCAGTTAATTTTATCAATCATGACAAATCTCCAGGACTAAAAAGAGGTGGAGTTTTAAACATAGTTAGACGTAAGGTAGAATTAAGATGTCCAAGTGAAAAAATACCTGGAAATATTACCTTAGATTTAGATGGAATTGATATAGGTGAAAGTTTTAAAATTTCTTCAGTTAAATTAGAACAAGACGTTGTGCCTACAATTCTAGGAAGAGACTTTGTAATTGCAACATTAGCTGCACCAACTGTTATGAAAGAACCTGAAAAACCAGCTGAGGCAGAAGCTGCAGCGGCGACTGATGATGCAACTGCTGAAGGTGAAAAAGCTGAAAACGCTGAAGGCGAAGATAAAAAAGCTGCAGAAGAAAAAAAATAATCAATTTAAATTGAAAATCTCTTTTCACTAAAAAATTATGTTATTATTTGTAGGTTTAGGTAATCCAACACCAGACAGTGAAAATAATAGACATAATGTAGGATTTAAAATTATTGATGCAATAAACAAAAAATTTGCACTTTCAAAACAAAAACCTAAATTTAAAGGTCTTTTAACTACAGGAAATGTTGATAATGAGAAAGTTTATGCAATCAAACCTCTTACATTCATGAATAATTCAGGAATTTGTATAAGAGAATTAATTGAGTATTTCAAAATTGATGCAGAAGATGTCATCGTGTTTCATGACGATCTGGATATAGAGTTTGGAAAAATTAAAGCAAAATTTGGTGGATCAAGTGCAGGTCATAATGGAATAGAGTCTATTGATAAATTTATTGGCAAAGATTATTCCAGAGTAAGAATAGGTATTGGAAAACCCAAAGATAATATTGAAGTTGCAGATTATGTTTTGAAAGATTTTGATGAAGATGAAATACTTGGGTTAGAAAAAATTTCTAAAAATATTACAGATTCGATTTCAATACTTATCAAAAAAAAATTGGATCTATTCTCAAGTACTGTAAATAATAAATAATGAGTTTTAAGTGTGGAATTGTTGGCTTGCCAAATGTTGGTAAATCTACACTTTTTAATGCCCTTACAAATTCAAGTAAAGCACAAGCAGCCAATTTTCCGTTTTGTACAATTGATCCAAATGTTGGAGTGGTTCCTGTCCCTGATACAAGATTAGAAAATCTTGCTAAAATTTCACAATCCAAAAAAATTATTAATACTACTATTTCTTTTGTTGATATTGCTGGATTGGTCAAAGGCGCATCAAAAGGTGAAGGATTGGGAAATAAATTTTTATCCCACATTAGAGAGGTTGATGCGATAATTCATATGATTAGATGCTTTGACTCAGATGATATTCAAAATGTAAATCCAACAGTAGATCCTGTAAGAGATTTGGAGATTATTGAAACTGAAATGATGTTGGCTGATTTAGAGTCAATTCAGAAAAGAATGGAAAAAAGTAATAAAAAAAATGTTGACGAAATACAACTAAAAATTTTAGAAATTGCATTAGATTGTATAAATAACGACAAAGACATTAATATACTTATAGACCAATTTGAAACTAAACAACTAAATCAGAGTGGTCTTTTATCAATTAAACCCAAAATTTTTGTTTGTAATGTAGACGAACAAAGTGTGCAAAATGGAAATGATTATACCAAGAAGTTTATAGAAAAATTTGGAGAAGAAAAAACAATTATCGTCTCAGCAGATATAGAAAATCAAATAAATGAGCTTGATATAACTGAGAAAAAAAATTATATGGAAATGATCGGTTTAAAACAAACTGGACTTAATTTACTAATACAAAAAGGTTACCAAATTTTAGAGCTAGAGACATATTTTACTTCTGGTCCAGAGGAAACAAGGGCTTGGACAATTCAAAAAAACTGTCTTGCACCAAAAGCAGCTGGAGAAATTCATTCAGATTTTGAAAAAGGCTTTATAAGAGCTGAAACTGTTTCGTATCAAGACTTTGTAGCTAATAATGGATGGGTTAATTCTAAAACGAATGGTAAAATGAGATTAGAAGGAAAAGATTATATAGTTAAAGATGGTGATGTATTAAACTTCCGTTTCAACACGTGACCATATTTTTTTCATACTAAAATAAACTAAGATCGTTAAGATAATTAAATATACTATAGCTTTAAATCCCATTTGATGTCTAGACTCTAAGTGAGGTTCTGCTGCCCACATCAAAAAAGCCGTAACATCTTTAGACATTTGAATTTCAGTTGCTTCAGTGCCATCATCATATCCGACAATTCCATCTGATAATGGTTTTGCCATTCTAATTTTATTTCCATACATATATTTATTATAATAAACACCATCGTCTAGAGTTACTCCCTCAGGGGCTTCCTCATATCCTTGCAATAAAGAAAAGATGTAATCTGCCCCACCACTTCTTGCTTTTATTAAAACAGACATGTCAGGAGGATAAGCACCCCCATTTGCTGCTTGAGCAGCTTTAACATTTTCATAAGGGTTCACAAATTTATCTGATAATTTTCCTGGTCTAGTAAACATTTCACCATCGGCATTTGGGCCATCAGTGACATCATATGATGCGGCAATTGCTTTGACTGCTTCTTCACTAAACTCAGGGCCACCTTTTTCTGCTAAATTTCTAAAACTCACATATTTCATGGAATGACATGATGCACAGACTTCTTTATATACTTTGTATCCTCTTTGCAGTTGACCTCTATCAAATTTTCCAAATAAGCCTTTAAAAGTCCAATCTGTTTTTAAGTAATCTACATTTTCTGCAGCATTTACTTGAAATGAACTAAATATAAAAATAATTAAAAAAAATAAAGATTTTTTAAAGTTTTTCATTCTAGTTATTTAAACTTTCTACTTTATTTCTAGCGGCCGAAAGGTTTGCTGAACCACCAAGAACTGGCTCAGTTATACTTAATGGAACTGGTAAAGTTTTTTCCTTAAAACCTAAAACTGGCAAAATAACTAAAAAATGTAAAAAATAGTAACCTGTAGCAACCCTTGCTATTAATAAATACAATCCTTCTGCTGGCATTGCTCCAACATATCCAAGTATTAATACGTCAGCTACTAATATCCAATAAAACTGTTTGTACAAAGGTCTGAACACAGCAGATCTAATTTTAGATGTATCTAACCATGGTAATGCAGCTAATATCAAAATCGCTGATAACATCGCAACAACTCCTAAAAGCTTATCTGGAACTGATCTTAGGATTGCATAAAATGGTAATAAATACCATTCAGGTACAATATGAGCAGGTGTTACCATTGGATTTGCTTCGATATAATTGTCTGCGTGTCCCAAAATATTGGGGCTATAAAAAACAAAAAATGCAAAAACAATCATAAACATCAGTAAAGCAAAACCATCTTTAATGACTATATAAGGATGAAATGGGACGGTATCTTTCGATGGTTTTTTAATATCAATACCAACTGGATTATTGTTTCCTGGTACATGTAACGCCCAAATATGTAGCACTACTAGACCTAAAATTAAAAAAGGAATTAAATAATGTAGCGTAAAAAATCTTGTTAAAGTTGGGTTATCAACCGAATAGCCACCCCATAGCCAAGTAACGATACCTTCACCAACCAAGGGGATTGCACTAAATAAATTTGTAATAACTGTTGCTCCCCAAAAACTCATTTGTCCCCATGGAAGAACATAGCCCATAAATGCTGCAGCCATCATTAAAAGGTAAATTATTATTCCAATTATCCAAATTATTTCTCTTGGTGATTTGTAAGATCCATAAAATAAAGATCTAAAAATATGAATATAAACTGCTAGAAAAAACATTGATGCACCATTTGCATGAATATATCTAATCAACCATCCGTAGTTCACATCACGCATAATATGTTCAACACTTTCAAATGCCATATCCGCATGAGCTATATAATGCATAGCTAAAGTTAAACCTGTAACAATTTGAGTAATTAAACAAAATGTAAGAATTCCTCCGAAGGTCCACCAATAATTCAGATTTTTTGGAGTTGGATAATCTGTTAAATGATTTGCAAGTGTTAATAAAGGTAGTCTATCGTTAAACCATTTTCCAACTTTAGATTTAGGTGTGTAATCATGGTCACTCATAAATATTTATTATCCGATTTTTATTGTATTTGAATTTATAAATTCATACTTAGGAACTTCCATATTTAATGGAGCTGGGCCTTTTCTTATTCTTCCTGAAGTATCATAATGAGATCCATGACATGGACAAAACCAACCTTTATAATCGCCCTTATCATTTAGTGGCACACATCCTAAATGAGTGCACACCCCAACCATAACAAGCCACTCAGGATCTTTTGCTCTATCCTCGTCTCTTTCAGGATGTTTTAAATCTTCCATTTTTACAGCTCTAGCTTCAGAAATTTCTTCTTGAGTTCTTTTTCTGATGAAAACAGGTTTGCCTCTCCACAAAACAGTAATTGTATTTCCTGGCTTAACTGAACTTACATCAACCTCTGTACTTGCTAATGCTTTAACAGAAGCATCTGGATTCATTTGATCAATCAAAGGCCAAGCAACAGCCCCTACTCCAACTGCTCCCACAGCATATGAGGCTGTAAATAAAAAATCTCTTCTTTCTGGTTTTTTATCTGACATCTTTAAATTTTAAGTTAAAACTCATTTAATATATGATTTCTTATAAGAAAAAAGTATTTTTTCTACTGAAAGAATGACACATTAATAATGAGCCAAAGACCCAAAATAGCTTTATATGAACCAGATATTCCTCAAAATACTGCAGCTATTATTAGAACGTGTGCATGTTTGGGTGCTAAATTGGAGATTATTGAGCCATGTGGTTTTTTATTTAGCGATAAAAGATTCAAAAGAGTTGTAATGGATTATATGGATGAAAGATCAATAAAGTTTTACCAAAGCTCAGAACATTTTTTTGAGTCAAAAAAAAATGAAAGAGTGGTTTTAATGACTACTAAAGCATCTATAACTTACTCTAATTTTAAATTTGACACTAATGATACAATTTTATTTGGAAGAGAAAGTGCGGGTGTTCCAGAAAAAATTCACGAAATGGTTAATCACAGGTTAAAAATACCGATGATAAATAATAAAAGGTCTTTAAATTTAGCATCATCAGTTGCTATAATATTGGCTGAAAGTTTAAAACAAACAAATTTAATATAAAATGGATCTGGAGATTAAAAAAGACTTGGCAAGCAATTGGTTTAAAACTCTTCAAGAGGCAATTTGTAATGATATTAGTAATCTTGAGAATAACAAAATACAATTCACATCAAAAACATGGAAAAGAAGCAAAATTAAAGATGAAGGTGGTGGAGAATATAGAATTTTAAAAAATGGAAAAATTTTTGATAAAGTGGGTGTTAATTATTCAAAAGTATATGGAGCATTTCCAAAAGAATTTCAAAAAAATATTCCAGGTGCAGCTAAAGATCCAAGGTTTTGGGCGTCGGGGATTTCAGTAGTAATGCACATGAAAAATCCACATATTCCTGCAATGCATTTTAACACGAGGTATATCTCAACTACTTATGATTGGTTTGGTGGAGGCATGGATGTAACACCATGCATAAATGATACAAATGAAAAAAGGAATTTTCATTTAACTCTTAAAAAAATGTGTGATCGTCATAATAAAAGTTACTATAAGAAATACAAAAAATGGTGTGATGAATATTTTTATTTACCTCATAGAAAAGAAGCTAGAGGAATTGGTGGAATTTTTTTTGATTATAAAAAAAAAAATTTTGAAAAGGATTTCAAATTCGTTAGAGATGTTGGTGTAACATTTCAAATGATATTTAATTCAATTATTGAAAAAAAAATAAAAAAGAAATGGAATAATAAAGATAAGGAAATACAATATATAAAAAGAGGAAGATATGCAGAGTTCAATTTGCTCTATGATAGAGGCACTAAATTTGGACTTCAAACAGGTGGGAACGTTGAGGCAATATTGATGTCTTTACCACCTTTAGCGAAATGGAATTAAAATGGAAAAAGAACCTATTACCTTAAATGGACTTAATAAATTAAAAGAAGAACTAATTTATTTAAAAGAAAAAAAAAGACCTGAAATTGTGGCTGCAATATCTGAAGCAAGATCACATGGTGATTTAAAAGAAAATGCCGAGTATCATGCTGCTAAAGAAGAACAATCGCATAATGAAGGAAGAATTAATGAGATTAATGATATCATTGCTAGAGCTAATGTAATCGACATAACCAAAATGACTAATGACGGAAAAGTAATTTTTGGCTCAACAGTTTATTTGGAAAATTTAGATACTGGAGAAAACATCAATTACAAAATAGTTGGAAAAGATGAGGCAGATTTAAAACAAAAACTAATTTACTTTCAGTCCCCTATCGGAAAAGGCCTTATAGGTAAAAATAAAAATGATTTAGTGGAAATCTCAACTCCAGCAGGAATTAAAAATTTTGAAATTAAAGATGTTAAGTATGTTTAATTTTTAACAATATTTTGAATTTGTTTTTCTGATATCTTGAAATTATTATCTACCCAAATTGTTTCAATTTTTTTTAGTTTTTCTCCCAAGCTTTTACCCTCTGGTAGATTATATTTTGACATCAACAACTTAGCACCAATTGGTAAAGTGGGAATTGTTTTGTTGTTAAAAATTTCTATAAACTTAATTAATTTTTTATCTACTTTTTTTGAATTAAATAAATAAAAATTAATTATATCAATTACTGACTGTCTTCCTTGAAAATATAACAATTTATTTAAATTTTTTTCTGTATAAAATTTATTATTAATTTTTTGTTTATAAAAATTATCAATAAATTTAAGTCTTTTTTGATCTTTTTTAGATAATTTAAATTTATATAAAAAATAATCAGCATTATCAGTTTCATCAATTACCAATAATGAAAGTATAAAAATAAAATCAGTCTTTGAAAAAAAATTTTTAATATATTGATTTGGGCTCTTAAAAATATCTATTTTTTTAAATTGTGGAAATATTAGCTGAATTAATTCAAGACAATTTTGATCTTTAAACAACTTTTGCAAATTATCTAGAGTTACTAATTTCTTAAACTCATCAAGTAATCTTTCAGAGGATAAACTTGCAACTCCTCCTAAATTTTTTCTTATTATTTTTATAATTTTTAAATCGTGAGGCTTCTTTGAATAATTTAGATAAAATCTGACATACCTTAGAATTCTTAAATAGTCTTCCTTAATTCTCTCTTCACACTCTCCTATGAAATTTATGACCCCTTCTTCAATATCTTTTTTACCATTGAATGGATCAAATATATTTCCATCCTTATCAGCATAGATTGCATTTATAGTAAAATCTCTTCTTGATGCATCTTCTTTCCAATCTAATGAAAATTCTACTTTTGCGTGACGTCCGTCTGTTGCAACATCTTTTCTTAAAGAAGTTATCTCAAATTTTTTATCCTCAATTAATGCAGTGATAGTCCCGTGCTCAATACCACTTTCATAATAATTTATATTATTATTCCTTAATGCTTTACAAACTTCATCTGGTTTTAAATTGGTTGCTAAATCTATATCGTCAGTCATTTCTTTATTGATAATTTTACGAATACAACCTCCAACAAATCTGATCTCACTAATCTCAGAAAAATTATTTATTGCTGAAAAAATTTTTTTTAAGGAATTATTCTGGCTAAGCTCTAATACTTTAGATGAAATATAATCTTGATTTTTAGATCTAAAAAAAAGTTTGTTTAAAAAATTATTCATATTTGGCTGGGGCTCTAGGATTCGAACCTAGGATGCAGGTACCAAAAACCCGTGCCTTACCACTTGGCTAAGCCCCAATATTAGTTTCGTATAGCACAAAAAAATAAAATTTATATAGTTTTTGAGGATATACACCAGTAATTTTTAAATTTTTTAGTAAAAATTTTTCTAGCTTTTTCACAAGCTTTTTTAGATAGATAATAAGCAACTATTGCAGATCCCGATCCAGTCATTCTTACAAAAATTGGCTTACATTGATTGGCAATAAATATTTTGATTAATTTTAATTTAGGATATTTTTTAAAAGCTATATTTTCTAAATCGTTATTTAGTTTTTGTAAAAAATTAGTATCAAACATTTTTTTTTGTGGTTGATTAAATTTTGATTTTGTAAATTTCTTTACACCTGAGTAAATATCTTTAGTCGAACATCCAAAATTAGGTTTAACCACAAGTGTAAAAAGTTTTTTATAATTTTTATATCTTTTAATTACATTGTTTGATGATAAAATTGTATTTGATGTATTAATACCTAAAATAACATCTGAACCAATAAAATTTGTAATTGCCAATAGTTGCTTTCTCGTAATTTTAATAATTTGTTTGTCTATAAAATATTTTAATATTGTAGCAGCATTCATTGAGCCACCTCCTAAACCTGCCTTAGGAGGAATATTTTTTTTTATTCGTATTTCAAATTTTTGATCTTTTAAAATTTGTCTATCATCAAGTATTTTTAACAAATTAGAAATAGTATTTTTTTTTTTAATACCATAAGAAAATTTTCCATAAAATTTAATTTGATGCTTATCTAAATTGATTTTTTTAATATAAATTAAATCATTTAAATCTATAAAAGCAACTAGACTCTCAATTTTGTGCATATTAGATAGCTTTCCCAAAACATTGAGCGCTAAATTAATCTTAGCAAAAGATTTTATTTTTTGAAATGCCATTGTTATGAGCTACTTAAGCCTTGGCTAAGTTTGATGCTAATTTTTTTTTTCATATCCGCATCAGTATCTTCAAAATTTAAAACATTATTCCAAAAATATCTTGCTTGGATCTTTCTATCTAATTTCCACAAAATATCTCCATAATGATCATTAACTGTTGGATCATCTGGCATTAATTCTACTGCTTGTCTAAGTAGTGGTTCTGCTTTTGAGTAATCATCAGTTAGATAATATGCCCATCCAATTGAATCAATTATGTATGGATCGTTACTTTTTGAAGCATAAGCTCTTTCAAGCATCTCTATTGCCTCTGGTATTTTAAAATTTCTTTCAAGCCAAGAATATGCCAGATAATTTAAGGTATAAGCGTCATCTGGATTAATGCTTAAAGCTTCTAATAAATCTTTATCTGAATTTATATAATCACCCAATCGTTCATAACTCCCGCCTCTTCTATATAAAAGATCTGGTATTTCTTTTGAATTAGAATCTAAAGATTCAATCACTGTCGTATAAAAATTAATCGCAGATTGATATTGTTTTAAGTTCTTATTGAAGTCACCCATTTCAAATAAAAATTTGATATTAGGATTTTTAATTTTTGAAAACTTTTCATTTATATAGCTTAATGCTTGAGTTTCTTTTTCTTGCTTAATCAAAATTTGAGCTTCTTTTTTTATTCTAAACCAATAGTAGAATTGATGTTTTTCATCAAAATTTTTTAGAATATCCCTAGCATTGTCAAAATCATTATTTAAATAATAGTTTTCAGCAACAAGAGATAAATTAAATTTAAATTTGGGATTCAAATAATTTGATAAATTTAAATATATATTTGAATTTTGAAAATCATTTTGAGAAGAATATAAATTTGAAATAAGAAATAAAAATTCACCGACTAAATCGTTATGATTTTTACAAGAAAAAATTTTTTCAAATTCATTAAAATTTTTATTTTCAATCCACAATTTTGTTTGACTAAGTAAAATGGGAGTGTTGATAATATTTAAATCATTTGCGATATTTTCTACTTCTTTAAAATTACCTATTGATATCAAATAATTTAAATAGAAATGTATATATCTTGAGTAATCGCCATCACTATTATTTATTAAATTGAAAAAATACGAGGCAGTTTTTTCCTCATTTAAATAACACCTTTGAAATGTTTCAGAGATGTACGTTAAATTACCGTAGTTCTTTTTTTGAGATTGAATTTTTCCTTGTTTAAAAACATAAACAAATTGTTTTAAAGTTTCAAAAATTACTAATTTAAAACCATCATTATTTGCAAATGGTAATGATTTATCTAAATAACTTTCTACAAGATCAAAATTATTTTTTTTTAAATTATCTAAAGCTAGCAAGATATAAGCTTCAAAAAACTTTGAGTTATTCTTAGTTTCATTTTTTCTAATTATATTAATTGCTTGAGCAACATTATTATCTAAAATCATTGAATTTACATACCTTTGCAAATATGGGTCATGATCATTTAATAGATCCTTTGAAGATTTAAAAAAATTAAATGATTCTGAAATATTTTTATTTTGAAAGGCAACTATGCCAGAAAAATAATTGGATAAATCTTTTCTATTAAAATCATTGAAACTATTACTTTTAGAAAATACTGGTGTCTGGTAGGATAATAATAGAATAATTATCAATTTTAAAATATTAAAATGCATATAATCATTCTATGACTAAAAAAATGATAAATCAAAATTCAAAATTTCAAAAAGAATTAATTAATACGGTTGAATCAGAATTTATTTTTAGCAACAAGCCCATAAATCGATTTAAAATTATTGAAAATCAAAAAAATAATCAAATTATCGATAAAAAAGAGCAGATAATTCAATTAAAAAATAAACTGAATTCAATTGAAGATTGTGTGCTTAGAAAAAATTCTAAAAATTTAATTTTAGGTGAAGGAAACTTAAATAGCCCAATTATGTTAATTGGTGAAGCTCCAGGACCAGAGGAGGATAAATCAGGTTTGTCTTTCAAAGGCGAAACAGGAGATCTTCTTGATAAGATGCTGAATGCAATAAATATTAGACGACAGAATATTTATTTAAGCTATGCAATTAATTTTAGACCTCCTGAAGATAGGAAGCCTACCTCTCAAGAAATAAAAAGATATTCCACTTATTTAAAAGAACATATTTCAATTATAGATCCAAAAATAATCATATTAATGGGGAGTACCGCAATGGAAGCAGTCACAAGTATAACTAATAAAATTTCCGCAGAAAGAGGAAACTGGAAAGAAACTATTATTGAAAATAAAACTTATCCTTTAATAATAACTTTTAATCCCTCATATTTAATTAGATTTCCTGAAAATAAAAAACATTCATGGGAAGATTTAAAAAAATTAAGACAAAAAATGGAAGATTTAAAATTAAAAATCTGAATGAAAATCCTTGCTGGTGTTGATGAAGTTGGTCGTGGAAGCTTGATAGGTCCTGTATACGCTGCTGCAGTAATTCTAAATAAATCAATTAATATAAAATTTTTAAAAGATTCAAAGTTAGTTGCTAAAGATAAAAGAGAATCGTTATCTAATTATATTAAAAAGAATTCTATTTGGGCAATTGGCAAGGCTTCGATTAAAGAGATAGACAAGATAAACATATTACAGGCAAGTTTACTAGCCATGAAAAGAGCAATTAAAAAACTGAAAAAAAAACCATCTCATATTTTGATTGATGGAAATAAAGTTCCTGATTTAAAAAATTATAAATTAAAAGCAGTAATTAAAGGTGATCAAAAAATTCCTTCGATCTCTGCTGCGTCTATAATTGCTAAAGTTTCTAGAGATAAATTTATAACTAGACTTGCTAAAAACAATAAAGGATATGGTTGGGATCAAAATTTTGGCTATGGAACCAAACAGCATTTAAAGGCAATCAAAAAACTGGGGATTAATAAACATCATAGAAAAACATTTTCTCCAATATCTAAATTTAAGGCACACAATATATAGTTGTCCCCTTCTCAGTTAGCACAAATCGAATCCAAATAATTCAATCCTAGGTTGACCGGAGAATCCATCTGGAGTCTAATTAATTTTTACAAATGAAAACTGAATTAAAAAATAAAATTATTAACGGTGACAGTCTCGAAGAATTGAAAAAAATTCCAAGTGAAACTTTTGATTTAATTTTTGCCGATCCTCCTTACAACTTACAATTAAAAAGAGAATTAACTAGACCTGATAGATCTAAAGTAAGTGCTGTAAATGATAAATGGGATCAATTCGAAAATTTTAAAAAATATGATGAATTTACATATCAATGGTTATCGGAGTGTAAAAGAATTTTAAAAAAAGATGGAGCTATTTGGGTTATTGGAAGTTACCACAATATATTTAGAGTTGGGACGGCAATACAAAACTTGGGTTTTTGGATTTTAAATGATGTTATTTGGAACAAAAATAATCCCATGCCTAATTTTAGAGGAACACGTTTTACCAATGCACATGAAACTTTAATTTGGGCATCAAAAAGTGAAAAATCAAAATACACTTTCAATTACCAATCATTAAAATGTTTAAACGATGATCTTCAAATGAGATCTAACTGGAATTTACCAATTTGTAATGGAGCTGAAAGGCTAAAAAAAAACGGAAAAAAAGTACATTCAACTCAAAAACCAGAGTCTCTTCTTCATAGAGTATTATTAGCATCATCTAATAAAGGTGACATGATCTTAGATCCATTTCTAGGGTCTGGAACTACAGCAACCGTTGCAAAAAAATTAGGTAGAAATTATTTTGGTATAGAAAAAGAAAAGGGTTATTTTAAAGCAGCAGAGCAAAGATTAAAGAATACAAAACCTATTGAAGATGATTTATTGGACACTCTTAAAAATAATAGATCGAAACCAAGAATACCTTTTGGTTCACTTGTTGAACTTGGAATAATTAAGCCAGGTACTAATATATTTGATAATAAGAAAAAAATATCTGCAAGAATTATGGCAGATGGCAGCATTAAGCATGAACAAACTGAAGGATCTATTCATAAAGTTGCAGCAACAATTTTAGGAGCTGAAAGCTGTAATGGCTGGACTTACTGGCATTGCGATATTAATGGAAGAATACATCCAATTGATTATTTAAGACAAAGATTAATTTCAAATAATTAATTCTTATAAATTTTACCTAAATAATTTTCTAAAAATTTCTTATTTTTTGTTAATAGCTTTAAGCTGATATTTCTAAAAAAAACTATAATTGGATTAGATGCATGAAAAGCAAAATGATTTAATTTCGATCTGTTATTAATCATTTTTATTTTTGTAACTCTGTAATCATAGAAATTATTTTTATTATTTATAATATTCTCAAATAACTCTGATGCACCCTCAATCGATTGTGATGCTCCTTGAGCAAATGAAGGAGGAAAGGCAAAAAAAGCATCTCCTAATAAAAAGATATTCTTACCTGGTTTTAGATAGCCTTTGCTAACAAAAACTGGGAAGCATTTAATGTTTTCAATATTCTCTAGAATAGTTATTGAAAGTTTATTTTTTAGTTTGTCTTTAATACTTTGAATGAAAGTTTTTTCTTTAAAAAGACTGTAATTATCTAGCTCATTTGCAGTTAGTTGATGTTCTAAAACTCCAATAAAATTTAATTTTTCATTATCTTTATTTACTGGGTAAATCACATAATGAAAATTACGACCCATAAACAAAGAAATATTATTTTGATTTAAATTTTGAATTTTATTTCTTGAAATATTGCCCCTAATTGCAATCGAATTATTATAAGCAGGTTTAATTTTGTTATTAGATATTAATGATTTACCTTTCGAAAAAACACCATCAGAAATAATTAGATAATCACAAATTGCTTTAATATTTTTATTAAAACTTAAATCTATTTGATCATTATTTTTTTCAATTTTTTCAATATTATGGTCATACTTAATTATATCATCCTTTAATCTATCTTTTAAGAATTCAACTAATTTAGATCTTTTTAGTGTTGTATATTTGCAATCTTCAGAATTAAATTCTGAAATATTTAGATCACATATTTTTTTTTCTTGTTTAATTACATAAAAATCAATTTTTTCAGGGTTAAATTTATCTTTGATTTCCAAAGTATTAAATCCAATTCTATTAAGAAGTTTGATACTGTTAGTTGATAACTGCACTCCATATCCTTCATCTATATTTATTGAGGTATTTTTTTCATAAATTGTTATCTGATAATCAGGATTTTCTTTAAATAAGTTTGCAATAAATAAACCTGAAATTCCCGCTCCTATTATTGCTATTTTCTTCATTTATGTTTTTCCAAATATGTAAAAATTTTTTTTGTAAAAGTTGGTAAAGTATAGTTTTTTAATTTTTCAGGATCAATCCAATAAGAAAATGGTATTGGTTTGATTATCTTATCATTTTGTATTTTAATTTTCATATTCATATTAGACATTTTAAAATTTAAATTTTGGTTAAAATTTTTAGGCTTAATTAATTCCTGCATTGGAAAAATATTTAGATTTTTCAAAAAATTAAACTTATTATTTTTAATTAATAAATATTTATTATTTTTTTTATACACTTTGAGTAAAAAATATTTATCTTTTTTATTTTTTTTAATTTTAGTTAAAACAAAATCTTTCTTGATGAAAGATTTACAGTTTTTTGAAATTGGGCATTTTTCACATATAGGATTATTAGGTTTGCACACAAGTGCACCTAATTCCATTAAAGCTTGGGCATAATCGCTAGACCTGCTCGAGGTTCCTAAAACTTTTTTTCTTTTAATTAAATTTTCTTTTTGAATTTGACTTTCACTCTTCAAATATAAATATCTTTTCAAAACTCTTTCGACATTACCATCTAGTGGGATAATAGGTTTATTGAATGCAATGGCTGATATCGCACTTGCAGTGTAATCCCCAATGCCTGGTAGTGATTTTAAATCTAAATAATTATCAGGTATTTTTTTTTTAAAATTTTTAATTACGAACTGGGCAGCTTTTTTTAAATTTCTAACTCTTGAATAATAACCAAGTCCTTCCCAAAGTTTAATTAGTTTTCGATCTTCAAAACTAGCCAGAGTTTCTAGATCAGGGATATTTTTAATAAATCTATTAAAATAAGGTATCACTGTTGCAACTTGCGTTTGTTGCAGCATAAATTCACTCACTAAAGTGTAATATTGCTTTTTTTTTGAAGATACTCTACTTCGCCAAGGTAGTGATCTTTTGTGAATATCATACCAATTAAGAATTTTATTTGTTATTATTTGATCTTTCATATGTCTTTAAAAAATAATACTAAGCACAGAAACTTTACCATACAAGGATTAAGATCGTTCAAAGACACTTTGCCAAAAAACATAAAAAGAATAATAAATAAGAAAGGTCATATATATTCTGAGACATTAAATAACTGGAAATATATTGTGGGGAATGACTTGTTCGCCGTATGCTATCCAAAATCATTTAAAAACTCTAACAAGTTCGGGGTAAGTACGTTACAAGTAATGGTAAAGAGAGGGCATGAAGTTGATCTAGAATATTCAAAAAAAGAAATTATAGACAAAATGAATAGTTTTTTTGGATATACCGTAGTTGAAAAACTTAAATTCATAAGTTTTGATAATGAGCAAATCAAATTAGATAAAGAGAATAATGAAGATCAAAGCGTGACAATAAATAAATTTCAAAATAAGATTAATGCTGTAAAGAATGAAAAAATTAAAAAATCTCTAATTGAACTAACAAAGGTTTTTAAAGAAAAATGAAAAAACTCTTAATAATTCTCTTGGTATTATTTTATCCAATTATAAAAAGTAATGCTGAAGAAAAAAATATCAACAGAATGTTTGTTGGCAATCCTGATGCAAAAATCACAATCATTGCTTATGAGTCTTTAACCTGCAGTCACTGTGCAAATTTTCATAAAGACGTATATCCACAATTAAAAAAAGATTTTTTGGATACTGGACTAGCAAAAATTGAATTTAGACATTTTCCTTTAGATTTAGCGGCTTTTAATGCGGCAAAAATCTCACAATGTAGAAATGATGGTGAGACAGAAATCTATAATAGCTTATTCGCAAATCAGCAAAAATGGGTAAAGGGTAGTTCGGTAGAAGAAGCAAACAAAAATTTGCAAAAATTTCTAACTAATGAAGGTTTTAATCTAGAATTTGAAAAATGTATCTCAGATAAACAAATTGAAGATTTTGTTTTAAATGATCGAATCGAAGGAGTAAAAAACTACAATGTTAATGCTACTCCTACGATCATAATTAACAATAAAAAGTTTGAAAAATCACTTAATTATAAAAATTTGAAAAAAACTCTAGAAAAGCTGATATAAGTTAGCTCATGGAGTTTAAAAAAATCCAACTTAATGGATTTAAATCTTTTGCTGAAAAAACCAATTTCCTAATTGAAGATGGGTTAACAGGTATTGTTGGGCCTAATGGATGTGGAAAATCAAATATCGTAGAGTCATTGCGTTGGGTAATGGGCGAAACTTCTGCAAAAAGTATGCGTGGTTCGGGTATGGAGGATGTTATTTTTTCAGGAACCTCTAACAAAGCTTCAAAAAATATAGCCGAAGTATCAATCAGTGTTGCCAATGAAAATAATGAAGGACCCCTGCAATATCGAGAGTTTAGAGAAATTCATGTAAGAAGAAAAATTGAAAAAGATAAAGGATCAAAATTTTATATTAATGATAAAGAAGTAAGAGCAAGAGATGCTCAAATGTTTTTTGCAGACTTATCTACTGGTGCTCATTCACCATCAATGATTAGTCAAGGAAGAATTGGTGCTTTAGTTACTGCAAAACCAACAGATAGAAGAGCAATTTTAGAAGAGGCTGCGGGAATATCTGGTCTACATGTAAGAAGACATGAGGCAGAACTGAGATTGGGTGCTGCAGAAAATAATTTAAAAAGAGCAGATGAACTTAGAAGGCAGCAGGAAAAACAATTAGCCAATCTTCAAAAACAAGCAGAGGAAGCAACAAAATATAAATTAATTTCTGAAGAAATAAAAAAAATTGAAGCTGGTTTGTATTATTTAAAACTTATTGAAATTGATAATGAAATTAAGGTTGAAAATGAAATTAATAACGAAGCCGAGGGAGAGGTAGCAGGTTATAATAATAAAATTGCAGAACTTGAAAAACTAATCAAACAAGAAACAGATAAAGTTTTGCCCTTAAGATCCAGAAATATAGAAAATTTATCAAAAATACAGAGACTAAATCTAGAATTACAAGGTTTGGATGAGGAAAATACCAGAACACAAACCGAGATTGAAGCATTAAAAAAATCTCTTCAGACTATTGAGGAAGATATAGGTCGTGAGAGAGGTATAATAATTGACGCTAATTCAAATGAAAAAAGACTAAAAGAAGAAAAAAATGAATTAATTGAAACAGACTCCAAATACTTTGAGACAGAAAAACTATCTAACGAAGATCTTGAACAAGCAAAAAAAGCCCTAAGTGAGGAACAAAAATCCGTAGACGAAGTTGTTAGTAATTTTGCAGACGGAGCTATCAATATCAGCATTGGACCAATTAAAAATGTAAAAAATACTATACTCAAAATTAAAGAATTAATTGACTCAAATCAACTAAACCAAGCGAGCGCATTACTTGATAGATGTAGTATGGAACTTGATAGTTTTCTAAATGAATTAAAAAATGACAAAAGCAGAAATGAATTGCTAAGTGTAAATGAAAAAACTCAAAGCATAAAAGTTCTTCAAGAAAAATATGCAGATGCATATAGTAAAAACCAATCAATAAAAAATGAGTCTATTAAAAGAAATCAAAGAATAAAAACTATTGAAACTGAAATTGAAAGTTGGAGAAATTTATTAACAAATTCAGAAAAAATGGTTGCAGAATTAACAGAAAGAAAAAATAAACTTAATTCTCAATTAAACAAATTAGATAATCAACCTAAACTTCAAGCTGAAAAAAAAGGGCAAATATCTGAAGGTTTAAGAATTTCAGAAAAAGAAAAAATTGAAAATGAAAAGATTATATTTGAAACAGATGAAAAAATAGAGAATCTAAGATCTCAGCTAAATGAAATACAAGAACAATCAATTCAAATTAGAGAGCGTAAAGCTAGTTCGGGAGCTACTATTGATGGACTTAAAAAAAGAAAAGGTGATTTGCTTGATAGAATTGACTCAGAGTTAGATTTAACAGAAGACAATATTCTTGAAAACTCAAATTTAAATGGTGTTGAGGATCTACCAGATGCTGTTATTCAAGAAGATTTGCTAGATAAAAAGAAACAAGAAAGAGAAAAATTGGGATCAGTAAATTTAAAGGCTGATGAGGAAACAAGCAAATATGAGATTGAAATCAAAAAAATGGAGCAAGATCGAACAGATTTGGTAACAGCAATTATCAAGTTAAAAGAAAGTATTAATGAGTTAAATCAAAAAGGTCGAGAAAGATTAATTGAGGCATTTGAGAGAGTTAATAGGAAATTTAATGAAGTTTATACTAAACTTTTTAATGGTGGAAATGCCAAGCTTGAACTTGTTGACTCTGATGACCCACTTGAAGCGGGATTAGAAATGTTAGTCAGCCCCCCAGGTAAAAGACTACAATCAATAACTTTGTTATCAGGTGGAGAGCAAGCTCTAACAGCATTATCTCTAATTTTTGCAGTTTTTTTATCTAACCCCTCACCTATTTGTGTTTTAGACGAAGTTGACGCTCCTTTAGATGATGCCAACGTAACTAGATTTTGTAATCTTCTTGAAGAACTAACCAAAATAACAAATACTAAATTTATTATTGTGACACACCACGCTTTAACTATGTCTAAAATGAATAGACTTTATGGGGTCACAATGCCTGAAAAAGGTATTAGTCAGCTTGTAGCTGTTGATTTACAAAAAGCTGAAAGTATGGTTGCATAGACCAAAATAATGTCAAAAGATCCGTTCAAAACTCGCTTAGAGATTGCAAAAAATAAGGTTTCCAAGAGACAATTATACAATAAAAATGAGAATTCTTCATCATTTGGGACTGCCTTTAAATTAAGCACAGAGTTAGTTTCTGCAGTTGTTGTTGGGACAATTATTGGGTTTATTTTAGACACGACCTTTGATACTAAGCCCTGGTTAATATTAATATTTTTTTTTGTTGGTGTGGTTGCTGGGATAATGAATGTAATCAGATCTGCAAATAACATGCAAAAATAGATTAGATATATATGGCTACAAATCCAATGAACCAATTTGAAGTTTACCGAATTGGTCCAGAAATTAAATTAGGGGCATTTGATATATCATTTACAAATGCAAGTTTGTTTATGGTTATAAGTTCTCTAGCTATTTTAATAATTTTCAATCTTGGATCAAAAAAAAATTCTATTTTACCAAATAAGTTACAGCTACTAGCTGAGCTAAGTTACACGTTTGTTTCAAAAATGATAAGTGATACCGCTGGTTCAAAAGCAAAACCATATTTTGCATTTATTTTTTCACTTTTTATGTTTGTTTTGTTTTGCAACATGTTTGGAATGATACCTTACACTTTTACTGTCACAAGCCATATTATTGTGACATTTGTTTTAGCATCATTTATTTTTATAGGAGTAACAGTAATCGGTTTTATGAAACATGGTGTAGGATATTTAAAATTATTTGTACCAAGTGGAGTACCCGTAGTATTATTGCCACTAATCGTAGTAATAGAAATAATTTCTTACTTAAGTAGACCTATAAGTTTATCAGTTAGATTATTCGCCAATATGATGGCTGGTCATACAATGATGAAAGTTTTCGGAGGCTTTGTAATAAGTCTTGGAATAGTTGGTGGATGGCTTCCACTGAGTTTTTCGGTTGCATTAACTGGCTTGGAGATCTTAGTTGCTTTTCTTCAAGCATATGTTTTTGCAATTTTAACATGCATCTATTTAAATGATGCATTAAATTTACACCATTAATTAACATAGGAGGATATAATGGAATTAGAAGCAGCAAAAATGATCGGAGCAGGTCTAGCGGCAATAGCACTAGCTGGTGCTGGTGTTGGTATTGGAATAATTTTTGGTAATTATTTATCAGGAGCTATGAGAAACCCTTCTGCAGCACAAAAACAATTCCCAAATTTGCTTTTAGGATTTGCTTTAGCAGAAGCAACAGGATTGTTTGGATTAGTTGTGGCATTAATTATTTTATTTGCGTTTTAAATTAAATGATTAAAAAAATAATTTTTCAGTCTTTATTTTTTAGCTTCCTTTTTTTTAAGGAAGCTTTTGCGGCTGAAAGCGGTGGCATGCCTCAATTAAATCCTGAATTTTGGATTTCACAAATATTCTGGTTATCAATAACTTTTGGAATATTATATTTTGCTCTTGCAAAATTAATACTCCCAAAAATTAGCAATAATTTAGAGTCTAGAAAATCTCAAATACTTGAGAATATTGAGGCTGCAGAGAAACAGAGAGAGGAAAGTGAAAATAAGATACAAGAGTTCAACGATATTGTTTTAAAAGCAAAAACTGAAGCAAAAAATATTTTTAATCAAGCCAGAGAAAAAGCAATAAAAGACATAAATGCTAAGAGAGAAGTATTAGACAAGCAAATAGATGAAGAGGTTAAAAAAGCAGAGGAAGAAATTAAAGTTTTAAGAGATGGTGCGCCTGATAAAATAAACAAAATTGCCATCGAAACATCTTCGGAGCTAATCCGTAAACTAATTGGTGCAGAAGTTAACAGTAGCAGTATTTCAGCGATAGTAGATGATTTATCAAGGAGAGGTGGAAATAAATATTATGGCAATTGATGCAACTTTCTGGGTAGCTATATCATTCATAATTTTTTTTGGTGGTTTAATTTATCTAAAAATTCCTCAAAAAGTTAATGAGCTTTTAAATAAATTAATTTTAGACATAAAAAATGAAGTTGATGAAAGTGAAAAATTAAGATCTGAAGCAAAAAATTTGTTGGATAGTGCTCAAAACAAATTAGATACAGCTGAAAAAGTTAGTAATGACATTATCGAAGAGGCAAAAAAAGAAAGTGATCAAATGATAATAGAAATGAATGATAAATTTCATAAGTCATCAGAGATTAAAAAAAATCTAGCGGAAAATAAAATTGATCAAATGAAAGAAGCAGCAATTAAAGAAATCAAAGATGCTTCAATTAAGATTGCAGTAGACTCAGTTAAAAAAATTATTACTACTTCAGTTGATGCTTCAAAATTAGACACTCTATTTCAAAAAAATCTTGAAGAAACTAAAGAGCAATTAAAAAAAATTAACTCATAATCCCTTACAATTTTTCAAAAAAACTATAGATTGTAAAAATGAAATCTATAGTAATTGGTTCTGGCTTTGGTGGTATTGCAGCAGCAATACGATTAAAAGCTAAAAATCATAATGTTACTTTAATTGAAAAACATCAAGACCTTGGAGGTAGAGCAAGAGTATTTAAAAAAAATGGATTTACTTTTGATGCAGGACCAACTGTCATCACTGCGCCTTATCTAATTAATGAGTTATTTGAATTATTTAACAAAAAACCTCAAGATTATATAGAGCTCAAGCCGCTAGATATTTGGTATCGATTTGTTTTTGAGGATGGATCTAACTTCGATTATTCCGGAAACGAAAATAATATGAAACTTCAGATAGGTAAAATAGAGAAAGAGGATATCAAGGGATATGAAGAGTTAGTAAAATTTACAAAAAAAATTTTTGATAAAGGGTTTTCAGAGCTTGCTGATATCCCTTTTGACAATCCTATAACAATGATGAAACAATTGCCTTCCTTGTTAAAACTTAAAAGTTACAAATCAGTATATTCCTTAGTTTCAACTTATATTAAAAATGAAAAATTAAGAAGAATGTTGAGTATGCACCCACTTTTAGTGGGTGGTAATCCTTTTACTACTACCTCAATTTATGGATTAATTTTATATTTGGAAAAAAAATGGGGTATTCATTACTCAATGGGTGGTACCGGAAATATCATAAATGGTCTTGAAAAGTTAATGTATGAGATAGGAATTAATATCATCAAAGGTAAAGAGGTTAAAAAAATATTAAGCTCTAAAAATATTATCAATGGAATTGAGCTTGATAATAAAGAAATTATTAACGCAGATAACGTGGTTTGTAATGCAGATCCACCAGCAGTGTATGAAAAATTGCTTAATAATAAAAATTATAACTCTTTATTTAATTGGAAGACGAAAAGGATGGAATATTCAATGGGTTTATTTGTTTATTATTTTGGAACAAAAAAAAAATATGAAAATATTCAACATCACACCATTAAATTTGGAGACAAATATAAAGAACATTTAGATGATATATTTAACAATAAAAAACTAAATAATGATATCAGTTATTATCTTCATAGACCTACAGCAACCGATTCTTCTATGGCTCCAGAAGGACATGATTGTTTTTATGTTTTGGTGCCAGTTCCAAACAATCAATCAAAAATTGATTGGATGATTGAAGGGGAAAAAATTAAAAATCTTGTAATTGACAAAATGGAGGCACATCTTATGCCAGATCTTAGGAGTAATATTGTTGAGGATTTTTACTTAACTCCAGATTATTTTGAAAAAGAACTTAACACTAAATATGGTTCCGGATTCTCTATCCAGCCAAAATTTACCCAATCCGCTTATTTCAGATTTCATAATAAATCAGAAATTTATAATGGTCTATATTTTGTGGGTGCTGGAAGTCACCCTGGTGCTGGAGTGCCTGGAGTACTTTCGTCCGCAAAAGTACTTGATAAATTATTATAATGTTAACAAAAAATTATCTTTCATTATATGCAAAATCATTCAACTGGGCAGGATTTTTTTTACCAAAAAAAACTTATGAAAAGTGTTCAGCCTTGTATGATTTTTGTAGAACAGTAGATAATTTGGCTGATGAAAAAAATTCTCTAGAAATTAAAAAAAACAATTTTTTAAAATTTAAATCTGATTTTAATAGTAAAAATTCAATGAACCCAATTATAATCAACATGTGGAAATTAATTGATGAATTTCAAATTTCTTTAAAAATTATAAATGACTTATTCGATGGCATAGAGACTGACTTAAAAGAAAAAGTAGTATTTAATAATAAAAAAGACTTATTAGTTTACTCATATAGAGTTGCTGGTACTGTGGGGTTAATGATGGCTAAGATCTTAAATGTAAAAAATAAAGATGCTTTAAAATCAGCAATAAACCTTGGTATTGCTATGCAATTAACAAACATTAGTAGGGATGTAGTCGAAGATAAAATGAATAATAGATTTTATATAAAAGAAAACATTAATGTTATTAAATCAACAATAGATTTATCAAATATTTTTTATGACAGTTCTTTTTGGGCCATAAGACAAATTCCACTTTCATTTCGTTTTTCAATACTTGTTGCCCGAAGAGTCTATAAGCGAATTGGATACAAGATTTCAAAAAAAAATACTTTTTCAGAATATGAGGCTTCTAAAAAAATTTATGTAACAAAACTTGAAAAAATTTATGAAACGATGATGTCAATTACAGATTTATTAAAACTTAACTTTATAAATAAAAATAACTATACTATTGATAAAGATCTTGATTTAATTAATGAAGAATCATTTATAAATGAAAGAATTTGATTACATTATTATAGGCGGTGGATGTGCAGGATTATCTCTTGCATATGAGCTGGATATTCACAATAAACTAGAAAATAAAACTTTAGCTATAATTGAGCCTAGAAAAAACTATGAAAGAGACAAAACTTGGTCGTTTTGGAAAATTATTGATCATAACTTTGTAGATTGTGTCATAAAGAGTTGGAAAGATTTCTCTATTAATCTGCCAAAAAAAACTAAATATATAAAATGTGATCACACTCCATATCAAACAATAGATAGTGGTCTTTTTTATAAAAAGATAATTAATAAATTGAGACAGAATAAAAATATCCATTTTTTTAAAAATATTAACGAAATTAACATGGAAAGTGGATACATCTTTAATAGTGTCCCAACTGCAAATCATTCTAAAAATCTATTGTGGCAACATTTTATGGGTTTAGAAATTGAAACTTACAAAGATTTTTTTGATGAAGAAATATTTAATTTGATGGATTTTAACTGTGAGCAAAAGGATGCTGTACATTTTTTTTATACACTACCCTTTTCAAAAACCAAAGCATTGGTTGAGACCACATGGCTTTCAAAATTAAACAACGATGATCTTTTAAATTATGAGGATCAGCTTAAAAACTACATTAACAATAATCTAAATATTAAAAAATATAAAATATCTTATTCAGAGAAAGGAGCAATTCCTCTGTTCCAGCAAAAAAATATTAAAAGAGTAAATGAAATGTATATTGGTTCAGCTGGGGGAATGACCAGATTAAGCACTGGTTATACTTTTTTAAATATACAAGAGCAAAGCAAGCACATAAGAGAAAACATTGAAAATATTGAAAACACAAAAATTTTTAAAATTAATAAAAAATATAATTTTTTAGACAATGTGTTTTTGAATGTTTTATCAAATCATCCTGACAAAATGCCAAACATCTTTTTTAAACTATTTGAAGCTCAACCTAAAACTGTAATTAATTTTTTATCTAATAAAAGCTCTTTTGTTGAAGATCTATCAATTATTTTTAAAATGCCAAAAATAGTTTTTTTAAAAAATCTACTCAGATAATGAATAATTTTACAAATAAGATTAACTCAATACATTCTATAGTTTTTTTTTTATTTACAGCTAGTTTTTCTATTTTGATTTATAAATACAAATTATTACAGCTATCTTCCTTAGTATGTTTTTTTTTAATACTCACTATTGGTGTTTCTCATGGAGCTTATGACAACATCAAGGGAAAATCTTTACTTAAAAGTTACAATATTAATCATATTTATATATTTTATTTGAGTTATATTTTATTTGGAACAATTGTTATCTTGTCTTGGATTGTTGCTCCAACAATTTCATTATTGATCTTTTTGATTATTGCTAGTTTTCATTTCGGAAAAGAGGATTCGCAGTTTTTAATAAAAAAATCATCCATTATAAATTCAATACTTTTTTTATCTAAAGGATTTCTTATAGTTGCTGCCCCGCTGTACTTTAATTTTGTAGAGACTATAAATATCTTTAAACATCTATTGGTAGAAAATGAAAATTTTTATGAATATCTCGATTGGATTGAAACTAAAAATGTTTTAATAATTATTATAGGAATTAGTCTTTTAGCAAATATTTTACTTATCATTCAAAATTTTAGGATAATAAATATAGTTTTACTATTAGATTTTACATCAATAATAATATTAAACTATTTCTTAACACCTCTTGTGGCGTTTACTCTGTATTTTTGTTTTCTACATTCAATCAGACATATTGTTTCTATTGCCAATGAATTAAATAATGAGAATTTTTACTATGGTATTAAAGAATTTATCAAAAAAGCATTACCTCTATCAATTGTGACTGCTATTTTATTTATTTTTAGTTTGATTATTGCATATAATTATTACGAAATTAATGATGCAATTTTAAAAATTATATTTATAGGTTTGGCGTCTTTAACCTTTCCACATATATTGCTGGAATATCTTTTGGAAAAAAATGAAAAACAATGAAATAAAAATATTGCTAGCTGCACCCAGAGGTTTTTGTGCTGGCGTTGAAAGAGCTATAGAAATTGTCGAAAAAACAATAGAGAAATATGGCGCCCCTGTATTTGTTAGACATGAAATTGTTCATAATAAATTCGTTGTGGATAACTTAAAAACTAAGGGTGCTGTTTTTATCGAAGAGTTAGATGAAATAATTGATAAGAGCAGACCTGTTATCTTTTCAGCTCACGGCGTTCCAAAAAGTGTTCCAGATAATGCAAAGAGCCTAAACATGACATATATTGATGCAACTTGTCCTTTGGTTTCTAAAGTTCATAGAGAAGCTGAAAATTTACATAAAGCTGGCTATCATTTAATTTTAATTGGCCATCAAAATCATCCTGAAGTCATTGGCACCATGGGACAACTTCCAAAAGGTTCTATTGATCTTGTTCAAAATGAAGAAGAGGCTGAAAAATATCTATCAAAAAATAATCAAAAAATTGCTTATGTTACTCAAACTACACTATCTGTTGATGATACTGTAAATATAATTGATATTTTAAAAAAAAAATTCCCTATTTTAAAAGAACCAATTAAAGAAGATATTTGCTATGCTACAACTAATAGGCAAAAAGCAGTAAAAAATATTGCTAATAAATGTGATATGTTTTTTGTAATCGGCAGCAGAAATTCATCAAATTCTGTTAGATTGGTTGAAGTAGCAAAAAAAGCAGGATGTGAAAATTCTTTTTTAATTCACTCAAATAGTATAATTCCATTTAAGGAAATTGAGAAAGTTAAAACTATCGGGATATCATCTGGAGCTTCTGCTCCAGAGATTTTAGTTAAAAATTTTATTAATGAATTAAAAAAAAAATTAACTATTAAAATTGAGGAAGTAGAAATAATTAAAGAAGATATTGTATTTAATATTCCTAAAAAACTTAATTAAATGGCAGTTTATACAAAAATTAGTAAGCACGATGTATCAATTCTAGATAAGAAATATTCTCTTGGAAACATAATTAATTTTTCAGGAATAAAACAAGGGATAGAAAATACCAATTATCTATTAAAATCAAAAAAACAAAAATTTATATTAACAATATTCGAAAAAAGAGTTCATAAAAAAGATATTCCATTCTTTATGAAACTAATGGACTCTTTAAGCAAATTTAATGTAATTTGTCCAAGGCCACTTAAGAATAATAATAACAAATACTTAACTTTAGTTAATAAAAAATCAGCATGTATTGTTTCTTTTTTAGAGGGAAAAGATAAAAAAAGTTTGAGTGATAATGAATGCTATATTGTAGGAAAAAATATCGCAAAAATGCATCAAATTACCAGAAAAAGTTCTCTATTTAGAAAAAATTCAATGGGAATTAACAAGCTTGGAAGCTTAATCAAAACTATTAATTTTAAATCAATAAATATAGATAAGAACTTTAAAAATTTTATTAATTCAAATTATTCAGAAATAAACAAAAATTGGCCTAAAAAACTACCCTCAGGAATAATACATGGAGATTTATTTATAGATAATATTTTTTTTAATAAAAATAAATTTTCAGGATTTATAGATTTTTATTTTTCTGCAAATGATTTTTTTATGTATGAAATTGCAATTTGCGTTAATGCATTATGTTTTGATAAAAAAGGAAAAAAATTTTTATTAAATAAAAAAAAAGTTAACAGTTTAATCAAAGGTTATGAAACAATAAAAAATATCTCTAATAATGAAAAAAATTCCTTAAATATTTTGTGTAGAGGTGCAGCCTTAAGATATCTTTTGACTAGGGTTTATGATTTTATCAATACTCCTAAAACAGCACTAATTAAGATAAAGGATCCAAAGGAATATTATCAAAAACTTCTAATCCACAATAAATTACATTCATTTAACGATTATATTAATTAATGATAAAAATTTATACTGACGGATCTTGCATTAATAATCCTGGTAATGGAGGTTGGGCTGCAATAATTAATGATGATGGAAAAATATTAAAAATTAGTGGTAGTGAAAAAAATACTACAAATAATAAAATGGAACTAATGGCAACAATTGTGGCTCTTAAAAAAGTAAATTCAAATAAAAAAATTCAAATTTTTACTGACTCAAAATATGTAAAACTTGGTATTACTGAATGGATACATAAGTGGGTTAAAAATAATTGGCAGACCTCAAAAAAAGAAGATGTAAAAAATAAAGAATTATGGATAGAATTGTTTGATATTACAAACTCTCTAGATGTTGAGTGGAAATGGGTTAAAGCTCATGCGGGTAATCTCCTAAATGAAGAAGCAGATCTTTTAGCAAAAAAAGCTGCTCAATCGAATTAGATCAATTCTAGAAAATTTTGCGCTGCAGAAATTTCACAGGCTCCTGTATCTTCTTCTTCCTGTAATTTAATAACTTTTAAATTATCAACTAGCATAGTGTATCTATTTGATCTTATCCCAAGACCCCTTGCACTTTTATCAACATCGGCACCTATTGCTTTTGTAAAATTTAAAAAAGGGTCACCAATCATTAAAATTTTATCACCCACATTGTTTTCTTTACCCCAGGCATTCATAACAAAAGGATCATTAACAGAGATACAAATTATATGATCAATACCTTTTTCTTTAAATTTTTCATGATTTTTAACATATCCTGGTAAATGTTTGGCTGAACAAACAGAAGTATAAGCACCTGGCAAACCAAAAATTATAACTTTTTTGTCCTTAAGAAATACATCTATATTTTTTTGAACTGGATCACCATTTTCAATAATAAATACCTCAGAATTAGGTACAATTTCATTCTCTTTTAACTTCATTAAATTCTTTCTTTTATATGTTGTTTTATTTTATCAAGATTATTTTCAATTACATCATAATTTTCTTTTTCATCCAAAATAAACTTAAGTTCTTCAGGAAGATCTTCATTAACACCTGTGGCTTCTAGAATAGCTTTTGGAAACTTACAAGGATGAGCGGTGGCTAATATAATGTTGATACCATCTATATTTACCTTTTTTAAAGCACCATAGCCAATGGCAGTGTGAGGATCTAACATTATTTTATGTTTCTCATAAATATTTTTGATTATTTTTACAACCTCCTCTTCACTTACACTTGATGATAAAAAATTTGAATTAATTTTTTCTAACTCTTTTGTGGCGATATGATATTTCCCAGTCTCTTTAATACCTTTCATAATATTATTTGTTAATAAATCATTTGACTCATTAATATCGTAAATTAATCTCTCAAAGTTACTAGCAATTTGAATATCCATACTTGGAGAATTTGTTTCTGTAACTTCTTGAGCTTCGTAACTTCCTTTAGAAATAGCTCTATGTAAAATATCATTTTGGTTAGTTGCAACTATCAATTTATTTATGGGTAATCCCATTTTTTTTGCTAAATAGCCTGCATAAACATCTCCAAAATTTCCAGTAGGAACAGAAAAATTAACTTTTTGGTTATTGGGATCAATTAAAAAATAAGAATAAAAATAATAAACTGCTTGTGCAATAATTCTTGCCCAGTTAATTGAATTTACACCAGACATTTTTATTGAATTTGAGAAATTTTTATCTGCAAACATTGATTTAACTAGATTTTGACAATCATCAAAATTTCCCTTTACAGCTAAATTAAATACATTTTTATCTTTTACAGTAGTCATTAGTTTTCTTTGGACTGATGAGACTTTATCTAATGGATGAAGTACGAAAATATTTATATTTTCTTTTCCCTTTATAGCTTCGATTGCTGCAGCACCTGTGTCCCCAGAAGTAGCTACTATAATATTTATTTTTCTATTTTCACTTTTTAGGTAATATTCATAAAAATTACCCAAAAGCTGCATAGCTACATCTTTAAATGCTAATGTTGGACCATGAAATAACTCAAGTATTTTCTTATTTTCTATTTCAATTAAATCCACAACATTTTTTTTTCTAAAAACAGAGTACGATTTATCAATTATTTTAGATAAATCATTTTCTGTAATAAAATCTGTAACAAATGGTTGGATAATTTTTTTTGCTAAGTCTTGATAATTCAGCTCTTTTAATGAAGATAGTTCTTTTTCATTAAATCTAAATAATGATTTAGGAACAAACAAACCACCATCATCTGCTAATCCTTTTAAAAAAACTTCTCTAAAACTGTAGTCTTGGTTATTATTTCTAGTGCTAACGTATCTCATCTAATAATTTTTTTTTCTAAAATATAAATATATGAAAAGAATCGAAATCGCTAATGAAAACCAAGTAATTGCATACTTTTTATGATTGTTAGAAATATCAGCCGATATTTTTATTGGCACTGGATTTTTATAATCACCAGTTAAATAGATTATATATTTTGAAAATGATTTACCTGTATATTTAAAAATATCATCTCTGTTTAATGTAAACCAATAATTATCTTCAATGCTATTTTCTGGTTTAAAATAATTTGCTTTATTTTGAAGTTTTAAAATACCAGTAATATTTTCTTGATTAATTTCATTAATTTCAGGTGCATTCTTCATTTCAAAAGGAATCCATCCTCTATTTATTAGATAATTTTCTCCATTAACTAAAATTGGATTTAATACTTCAAAACCTGGTTTGCCTTGTTGATTAAGATTGTATAAGTAGATTTGTTTATTAAAATCAATCTGTCCAGAAGCTTTTATTTTTAAATAATTTTTTTTTTCACCTTGAGTTAAAAATACAGCCTCACTCTTTAAAGAACTATTTATTTGATTAATTAAATCTAATTTCCAATTTAATCTAATAATTTGCCATGAACCTAAAGATAAAAAAATGAAAATAAAAAAGAAAACAAAAACAGAAAATAAAAACTTATGCTTCAAAAGTTATTTCTTAACTTCCCCAAATATAAATTGCTGCAAATAGGAATAACCAAACTACGTCAACGAAATGCCAGTACCATGCAGCTGCTTCAAATCCAAAGTGATGATCTTTATTGAAATGACCTAATTTTCCCCTCCACAAACAAACTGCTAAAAATATTGTTCCAATTATAACGTGAAAACCGTGAAATCCAGTAGCCATATAAAACACAGCACCATAAATGTGTCCAGAATAATCAAATGTTGCATGATGATACTCATAAGCTTGAAGCGCTGTAAAACAAACACCAAGTATTACAGTAAGTGTTAGTCCTTGAATAAAACCTTTTCTATCATCTTCTAATAAAGCATGATGCGCCCATGTAACTGTAGTACCAGATAACAATAAAACTAAAGTATTAATTAAAGGAATATCCCAAGGATCAAATGTCTCAATATCTTTAGGGGGCCATACATTCCCAACAAATTCGTTAGGAAATAAACTAATATCAAAATAAGCCCAAAACCAAGCTACAAAAAACATTACTTCTGATGCTATAAATAAAGTCATACCATATCGATGGTGTATTTGTACTACGGGAGTATGATGGCCTTGATGCTCAGCTTCAATAACCACATCTCTAAACCACATGTAAGCTCCATAAATAACTAGAGCAAGACCTAAATACATGCCCCATGAAACTTCGCTATGGAAATAATAAACTGTACCTAGTGCTAAAACCAAACATGAAAAAGATACATATATAGGCCAAGGACTTGGGTCTACTAAATGATAATCGTGTTTTTTTTCTGCTGACATATTTCTAATTATGATTGTTTATAATAATCTGTCGAGAAAAAAGTATATGACATAGTAACATCTTCTAAATTTTTAGTTGTAGCATCATTAACCATCTCTGGATCTAAATAAAAAGTCATAACATAAGTGGCTTTTTCTCCAGCTTTTAACTCTTGTTTTTCAAAACAAAAACAACCAAGTTTATTGTAATATTTACCAAAGCTTGCAGGCGAAACATTAAAGCTCGCTACCCCAGACGATGGTTCGTTACCATAATTTTCTACCACAAATTCTATTTTATTAACCTGACCCACTTTTACATCCATAACATTTGTTTTAGCTTTAAAATTCCATGGAAGATTATTGACATTAGTATCAAATCTAACACTAACAATTTTATCTAAAACAACTGCTGGAGCTTGTTTTGAGATTTGTGTTGTACCACCAAAGCCAGTAACTCTACAAAAAATATCATACAAAGGCACTGCTGCAAATGAAAGCCCGAGCATTAAAAAGAAAATTCCAGCAAGCAGAACAGGTGTTAATGTTTTATTTTTAATCATAGTGGTCTGTCAAAAACTCCAACGTTGTAAAGAGTAAACAAAAATAAAAAAACCATAAATGCTAAAATAGCTATAGCTGTTAAAATGTTTTTTCTTTTTGTTTTTCTATCTGGAGTTATCATAAAATTTTATCTATTAAAAAAAGCACAAATACTAAAAAAAGATACAATATTGAATATCCAAAAATTGATTTAGCTTTTTTTGCATTAAATTTATTCTTTTTAAATTTATAAAGTTCATAACATAAATAATTGTAATACAAAGTAAGAATTAAAGATGGAACTAAAAAAATTAAACCTACAAAATTTATTGCATAAGGAAAAATAATAACTGGCAACATCAAAAGAGAATAAACAAAGATATTTAGTTTTGTGCTTTGAATTCCATTAGTAAGAGGTAACATTGGTATTTTGGCTTTTTTATAATCATCTGATTTGTACAAACTTAATGCCCAAAAATGTGAAGGAGTCCAAAAAAATATAATTAAAAAGAACGCTAGTGGCTCAATGGAAATAGAATTCGTTGCAATTGTCCAACCAATTACAGGTGGTAATGCACCGGCTATTCCACCAATTACAATGTTTTGTGGAGTTTTTCTCTTAAGCCAAATTGTATAAACAAAAACATAAAATAAAATTGTAAAAAGTAATAAACCAGCTGAAATTCTATTGGCAAAATAGTCCAGTGTAATTACTGAAACTATAGATAAAGTAACTCCTAATATTAATGCTTGGTTTTTATTTACTTTTCCTGCTGGAATAGGTCTTAAGCAGGTTCTGGTCATAAGCGCATCTAGGTCAGATTCATACCACATGTTTAAAGCTCCTGCTGCACCAGCACCAAGAGATACTAATAGAATACCAATTATTGCGTCTTTATTTGGAATTACATTTGGTGCAGTTAATAATCCAACAGCACAGGTAAATATCACCAGAGACATTACTCTTGGCTTCATTAACTTAAAGAGTTCAGAAAAATTAAATAAATCTTCCTGACTTAAGTTTTTAGTCTTTGACCTAAAGTTTTCCATTATTCTTGATGCTTAAA
>Ga0208425_1000030_pt1 | contig 46297 bp, 53 predicted proteins | sample DEB08_DNA_4_FD_185496 | JGI IMG/M metagenome (GOLD analysis project Ga0208425, IMG submission 185496) | Aqueous microbial communities from the Delaware River and Bay under freshwater to marine salinity gradient to study organic matter... | ecosystem: Environmental > Aquatic > Marine > Coastal ...
CCCTGGCGGATACCAATCAAAATATCAGCGAGGCGCTGTACGGCGACAAAGTCGATGCCGCCCGCCAGGACGTCGAGGCGATCACCATTCACCTGTCTCGCCTGCAAAGCCAGATTCTAAAAAACCGGGAGCGCGAGAAAGAGGAGGCGATAGAGAAAGAGCGGATCGCCGCCGAGCATCGCGAAGCCGTAAAAGCGCGAGAAGAAGCCGAGGCCGCGACCCGAGCGCTACAGGCCCAGGCCGAAGACTCTCGCAAAGAGGCAGAAGCGAAGCAGCGCGAGGCAGATGACAAGATCCGGGCTGCTCGCGAGGAAGCCGATGCCGCGAAGATCGAAGCAGAACGGAAGGTGCGGGAGGCGCAGCAGGAAGCGGAGGCCCAGCGCAAAGAGCGGGAGGAGATGGCAGAGCATCAGCGCCGCAAGGAAGCCGAGGCTGCAGCAGAGGCTGAACGAAAGTCCCAAGACATTGAGCATCGTCGGCAAATCAACACAGCTGCCGCAGATGCCCTGGTATCAGAGGCCAAGCTGACGCCAGCAGCAGCGAAGAAAGTCGTGACCGCTATCGCGCTCGGGACAATCGACCACATCCGCATCGACTACTCGGTTTAGGCCGATGTCCTATAGCCTAAACCAGCTGGCCGCGCATGTAGGGATGGCGAGGGATAACGGTCACTTTGTCTACTCAATTCACGTCAGCCCCTATGCCGCGAGGCTCTTGAGGGCCGATGAATCAGTCAGCCGCGCCAGAAACGCTAGACAGGCTGACGCCCATGCATATCAAGGTCATACCGACATTCCCCCCCCACATCTTGTCGAGATGATAAGTTTCCCATTCATAAAGGATTCCGCAGATGGCTGAAATAACATTCACACATAAATTCTTTGGTTGGCTTGATGCCGAAGCGCGCCGCCACGTTAACCCTGATGGTAGCCAAGGCGCGATTGTTGCGCTGACCGCCAAAGTAGCCAAAGGGCTAACGCTTTCCGCTTCCGTAGAAATCGGACCCCGCGCAATCATCGGAGGCGGCGCAAGCATCGGAGACGGCGCAAGCATCGGACCCCGCGCAAGCATCGGATACGACGCAAGCATCGGAGACGGCGCAAGCATCGGACCCCGCGCAAGCATCGGATACGACGCAAGCATCGGACCCCGCGCAAGCATCGGATACGACGCAAGCATCGGACCCCGCGCAAGCATCGGAGGCGGCGCAAGCATCGGAGACGGCGCAAGCATCGGACCCCGCGCAAGCATCGGATACGACGCAAGCATCGGACCCCGCGCAAGCATCGGAGGCGGCGCAAGCATCGGATACGACGCAAGCATCGGACCCCGCGCAAGCATCGGAGGCGGCGCAAGCATCGGAAAAGATGACTGGTTTATGTCTGTCGGTCCACTAGGTTCTGACGCGCGATACACAACAATTGTTCACAAGAAAGGCGGCGGTTTGCGCTTCTGGACCGGCTGCTTTCAGAACAAAACGGCAGATGAGTTTCGCGCTGCCATTGCCGAAACGCACGGCGATAACGAACACGCCAAGGCATATCTGTGGATGCTGGACGCTATCGAACGCCATCCAGATGTGGTCGCCCGCGCCGCCATCGCCAAAGCGACGGGAGACGGCCAATGACCAACCGCGACACAATCCTGCGCTGGCTATTCCCGCCCGCTGACGACGCTGCGGCGTGGTCCGTAGTCAAAGCGGCGCTGTTCACAATTGCCGGGTGCGCGGGTGCGCTCCTGGCGCTGATTTAGGAGAAATCAAATGACTGAGCATAGCAAGGCATGGATAGAAGGTTTCAACGCGGGCCGCGAGGATTACATGGGTAACCTAACCGTGGCCGACGCCATTGAAGCTGCGGACGAGATTAAGCGGTTGAGGTTGGCGCTGGAATTGATAGCGGAATCCCATGACTCAGGACGAGGGGACGGCCTGCCCGAACCATGCCCGGCGCATGATGATGTGATGATGTGGGGCGTGGCCCGCGCCGCACTGGCCCCAAAGGAGACGGCGGATGAATAAATATTGGGTCGCCCTCGGTCGCAAATCGGGTGGCGGATATTATCCGCAGTCCATCACCGACAATCAGAAATTTATTGACAGTTCTATCCGTGACACATCCACGGCTGTTGTCATTGAGGTACAGTTTGACCCGGAAACTGGCGGCGTTTCAGCGACGGTCGAGAAAAACACCTCAACGCCGGAGAAGACCAATGACTGACACAATCAAAAACCCTGCATACCGAGCGCTCGTGGAAGCATTCGCAACACGCCCGAACAAGCAACCATCATCGGTCATTACTGAGCGGGACTTCCTGCATATATTAGAGCGGATTACGCCAGTGATCGCCGCTGATGCGCGGCGGCAGGCGTTGGAGGAAGCGGCCAAGACAGCCGAATGGTCGCACATGGTTCCGCCCGATGGCGGCAGTCCAACAGAGGATGAATGCAAAGTGGCAAGCGAAGCGGGGAGACAAATCCGCGCCCTAATCGGCACGCCGGGGCCAGACCAGCTCGCGACGTTGGCGGAAGGCGGGTGTTGTTTGCGGATTGCGCAAAGAAGTCCGCGACCATAATAGACACGTAAACAACGGGAAGCGACCATGTTACTTTTGAACAGATGCAATGAAGTTGATCTCGCCATATGGCGTAACGCCTATGCGTTGGCGATGGCGTCGTTGACAACATCAATTAAAGCCGACGTCTTTTTAGATGAAAAGGTCCACCGCATAAGCGTTGAGGCAGCACTCCATGCGGACGCCGCCGTGATCCGATACAATAATCAACTGTACCCGGAAGAAGAATGAACGCGGTGAATGGAATATTGCCCATAATCAACCGCCGCTTGATTATGGCCCTACATCAAGGCGCATCTAGGAAGTCCGCCAGTGTTTGGTCAACCTTCGTTCGGGCCAACGCCAGTATAAACAACATGTCACCAATTTCAGGGGTGCTCCCCGCCATGTAGAACTGCTCGTCACGGTCTAGACCCACAACAAGCACCTGCTCTAGACGGCCCTTAGCGCCCTCAAGAACACGATCCGGGTCGAGGTCAAGCATTGTCGCGCCTGGATATTCTAACACATCGGCTGTCATGTTGGCTCCTGTCTGAATGCGGCAATACCTTAAGCCGGATCACCCCGCGGCCCAAGCGCTAACGCTTCCCATCCTTGGCCGCTCGCCACAGCACACATATCGCCGTCCGGCTGCGTTACGGTTAATGTCCAAGACCCAGACGGCGACGCCCATAGTTCAGCGATTGCTCGGTTGTTTATCATGCCCCAGTTGATTGGCATTTCGCCGTGTTTGGCGCGGAGGTTTTCGGCCATTACATCACGCGGTGCGCAGTAGACTGGAATATTTACCTCGCGTGTTTGCGCTTGCGCCGCCCCTACGATAGCCGCCAGGAGCAAAGCCGCCACCATTCCGGCGATGATGTAGCGCCAAAAGTCACGCATCGCACAGGTCTCGCCACACAAGATTATGCGCCGCCAGTTTGCGGGCCAAGTCAGCGCTGATCGCCGCTATGTCCGGCTCGCCCAGATATATCGGCTCAAAGATCAGGCAAGCGCTATTCGGGCTTGCCGCCGGTTCGTCGCTCCGGTGGACGCAGGACGTTATCAACATCATGGCGAGGCATAACGTCAACGCCCCGCCGTATCTCTTGCGCCCGTGAGATTGCCGTGCTGGCATTTTGTAGCCCCCGTGCAATGGCTGCGGCCTCGCCAGCGTCTATCAACTGGCGCTGCCGAGATCGTTGGACCCATGCGCCCGCCAGCTTTAAGACGCCGTTCAGAATAGCGAGGACGATCCCCGCACCCATCAGGGCTTGTTAGGCAGGAAGTACACCAAGAACCCAGCCGCCGCCGTACTGATGGCGGAGATCAGGGTGGCGTCACCACCAACGCTCTCGCCAATATTGACGACAGTTTCAGCCGCGTCCGGGCCGAGGAAATGCTGCGCTGCCGTAGCCGTGAGGCCGACGACAACAGCGATGATGGCCTTAGTATAGCGTGCGATGTTCATAGTGATTCTCCTTCAAGGGTAGACCGCCCAAACGTCGCCGTATTCGGCGTGTGTATCGAATGACGGGCAGGCTTTGTTAGCAAAATCGCGATGCCCAAAGATCAGCAGTCGCTTGCTGCCGTCCTCATGCAACGCGCCGTATTGTAGCGTGGCCGCGTCAAAAGCGCGCTCAATGCCCGCCCGCTGCGCGTCCGTGCGCGTGTCCACCGCCTTGTTCGTGCGAGGGCTTAGACCGCCAGCGTAGGCGATGCCGATGCTGCCGTTGTTCTGGCCCCGCGTGTGTGCGCCTTGATATTGTTCCGGGCGGCATGGAATGCACTCGCCCGCCAACGTCACTAGCGTATGATAGCCAATATGTGACCAGCCGCGCTCGTCCACATGCCAGCGCCGCAGGTCATCATGTCTCACCTCCCGCCCCGCTGGCGTGGCCGTGCAATGCAGAATGATCCTGTCGATAGGCTTGGTGTGTTTCATCATTTCATCGCTCCTGCGGCGGATAAATCCGCGTGTAAACGTCCCATAAGAACAGGCACGAATGGTGTACGTAGGCCCGTGACCCGCGCAGTTCGGACACGCCAACTAAATTCCACGGCCCTGCGATATGATCCCCAGGTGGGCGGTTTGGTGGAGCAACGGCATCCTGCGGCGGAAACTCTATCAGCACCCGTTGGCCGGTCGTCGGATGGTTCCAATGGATGCCCCGAAACTTACACCACACCTTTTCGAACGACACGTATATCTCCGTGCCAGTATCAGACTGCTGGTCGCTAATGATCTCAAAATTATTGATCGGCGGGATGAACCGTTCGATGAATGGGCCAACGCTAATGCTGAAAAATATCACCAGCATTAGCGCGGCCCAGGTAACCAGCGTTGATTGGCGCACTTCTTTTTCGCTGATCATACCGAACCACCTCCGGCTAGCCCGCCATTGAGTACCCAAGCGACAGCCGCCAGGATAATCGCGCCCGCAATCAGCTTAAAAAAGTTCTTGGCGTTCGTGTCCGATGCGTCCAGGCGCTTTTCAACGGCGTCGAAGCGCTTGTCCATATGCTGACGGTCAACCTTTGCAACCGCGTCCCGCGTAATCATCACGCTTTGCCATTTTTCCAAGCTCACCACTTTATCTTCTAAGGCTTTCACCCGGATCGCGTTGCTTTCCTCTGTCATCGCCCGTCACCAGCGTCAGCCACATCCACCGCTTCCCAAAGAGGCCCCTTCACCAGAGCAATCGCTTTGTAATGATCGCTATGGTCATAGATGCCGATAACATCCTTCATCCATGATTGCTTCTTTCGCCACGTCTTATTAGCGCCCGCGACTTTAATCAGGCACTCAGTCCCGGCAAGATTAAAAATGACAGACAATGATCCACGCTTCTGCAAGCCGTGCCGATGGCGACATTTTCCAATAGCAATATCGTGGGTTTCTTTGTCGAGATGCAGCCAGCGTTTGCCCATGTCTATCCCCTATAACCTGATCGGTTCTTGAACGCTCGTCAAAGCCCCCGTCACCGCGTAATTGCCACCGTCGCCACGATTAACATGGAAGTCAGTCTGGTCGCCATTAAGATAGAAAGGCGGCGTAACCCCGAATGGCTTCTGCCCCGCTGTGCCCAACCTAACAGGCTTGCCACCCCGAATAAACGACTTCACATCGTCAGGAGTAACAGCCCGCCCAGGATCACCCATCCACCATTCAGCAACATCAACCGGCGAACGAAACGAGCCGCCCACGAGCGACCCGACTGACCAGCGCGTGACCGACAAATTCATTGTGCCTGCAATTTCAGTCCTGATAGACCCAGCGTCTGCCACGCCGTCGATATACAGCAGCGACTCGTCAGCGCCAGTCGTATCCATGTAGGTAAATATATGATGCCAATTGCTATCTGTGAATGTAGCGGTTGTGTCCCACCGCCAGATAACAGTATTCGAAGAATTGCGAGCCTGCGTGATGATCTTATCGGACGCAGCCAGATTAGAGTACCAACGAGACGACACGGCTTGACCGATGTAACGCGATGTTCCCGCTCCACCCAATACACGAAACCAAAAAGACACCACCTGTCGCGTGGCGTCAGCATTGTTCGACGAAGGATTGACTTCGATATAGTCATTCGTCCCATCGAAGCTCGCCCCGACAGCAAGATACTGATCAGCCGCTGCCCGCCTACGACGTAGGTTCGCCGCCCCCATCAGTATGACACGCGGATCATGGCCACCACATCGATGTCCTGAGACCCGCCGCCGCCCGATGTGAGTATCCTGATTTTATCTGGACGCTCCAAAAGCTCAACAATATCAGCCGCCGTGATCGCAATCAGGGCGCCCGACAAGTCACGAAGCTGCGCCCAAGTGGTGCCATCATCGTTTGATCCCTGCACCTGTACTGTCGCACCATCGAAAGTGCCGAAGATTTGGACATTGGCGTCGAGAATTTCACCACCAAGCCGGAAGCCCTCCCCGTCTGCATTGCTGCTGGTAAGAGTTTCCCAGGTGACTGTGTGGCCGATGGTCCCGCTGCCGATGTCCGGTGTCGGCGCGAGGTTCAAAGCGTGAGTTACCGTTGCCATTGATATGGCTCCTTTTTCTGACTAGGCCCGCCAAGGGGCTGGTTTTGTTTTAATCACAGGCGCATCCGCTTTTTTCTTGAGCTTCAAACGAGCCGCGTCTTCTGTAGTGATGTATTTCGCAGCATTGCCGCCAGCATCAATGAAGTCTTTGCACCGAATATCCTCCACCCATTTGCACACCTGGGCTTCACTTAAATTTGTGAAGTCTGTGAACTCCTGGCCCGGAGAAGGCATACGAACGATGCCATGCTCTACTCCCTCATAACCGCCGTCCGAAGCCACGCAACAATAATTAACTTGTTTGACGACATCCGTGCGTCCGGCTTCATCGGTCGTTGTAAAGCTGTAGTCCCATTGAATCTTCATATCATCCATCCCTTATGATCCGTCGAGCCGCAGTGCCATATAGGTCCAAGTTCTGTTGCCAAAGCTAATCGCTCCAGCAGTATGATTTGTCACGCTGATCGTGAGCGTGTTCGTGCCCGTTATATGAACTACGACCGACACCCCCGCTGGAATTGTCGAATTGCAACTCCAAGCCAAGCAATCACTGATAAGCGCCCCGGTGAAAGTGCGGGCCTGAGTCGTTGTAGCGTTGGCCGCACAACTTCCTACATCGAATACCTCAGTCAGATATAAAGCCTTTGGGGTAATCAGCGTTGTACTGGGCGACACTGAAACCCTGGAACCGCTCGCAGGATCAGTGTCAATATCTGGGTCATGCTGTGTCGCGTTGCCTGTAGAGACAGAACTCACCGCCTGTATCAGCCCGCCTGTAACGGCTTTAAATCCTGTGGCGACATTATCGACACTTTGCGCTGCTGTGGCGTTGATTGTGGCCCCGAGAGATGAATAATAACCATCGCTCCCATTGAAGCTGGATCCACTTTCCTCGAAGGAAACCATGCACCGTGTTACGGATGCGCCACGAGAACCGTTCCCAACTAGGTTTGTCTGGTTGCACTCCATAAACGATTGAGTAAAGGAAACCCCGGTCGCCGCATTACCAAGCGATATCAAGCCCGTCGCCCGGCCATAACAGCCATTCGACGCGTTAACCCCGCCACCGGCATTGCCAATCATTCGAGTCCCGATAAGGTGAACCAGCGCAGCGCCAACGATATAGCAGCCGTCAGCCCCATTCTTGGTCACATGCCCGAAGTCCATCCAGCAAGACCCGCCCACTTCGCTGCGATAGCCCTGCGTAGAATTGCCCATCATGCGAGTCGCGGAAAGCCGCGTATATGCGCCAGTCCCGCAAAGAACGCCGATGCCGACGTTGCCGTTAATAGCTGCCCCTTCAAGCCATGCTTGCCCGCCCTCAGTTACATTAAGGCCCCGGTAAGAAGCGCCCGTAAACATACCGTCCTTAGCGTACAGCATGCAGCCAGAGGCTGACCAAGCGCCATAACCGAACCCAAGAACTGCCGTGGCGCTGCCAAGTGAAATTTCACCGGCGAACCTATTACCATCGCCTCGGCAATCTAAGCCTATGGTGGCTGTCCCGGTTCCGCCGACGATAGCCAAATTGTTTATGTCGAGCGAACCACGGTCAACCGTGAAGCCATCACCACCCGTCGTCTTCAACACGGATGTAAGTGCCTTGATGTTCCCGCTTGTGATGTTCTGGATTGGCGGCGCGTAGGCACTCTGGCCGGTATGCGTCCATGTCACATCGTTACCGGAAACCGCCGTGACCTCCCAACCCCCCTCATGGTATTCGCCCAAGGTTAGCGGGCCATGAGCAGCACCAGAGCCGACAGTCATGGACTCAGCCAAGGTCATATTCGTATCGTCAGCAATCGCTGACACGACGACACAGGCCGCACCGTCAGCAAAGATCAAATCCCCAACATTGTACTCCGTCAAGAATGCCGTGCCGGTTCCCGTAACGGCGGTGCCAGAAATGGCAACTGTCCCAGTGCCAGGGCGAAGATGGAACCAGTACTGCACCGCGCCAATATCTCCGGCGAACGCCGAGGACAGTGTAAAAGAACTGGCCGCAAGAGACGATATTTTTCGCACCTGCCCTTGAACGAACACAAGATCGCCATCTGCCATGTATGTCGTGCCATCATCCGTAATGGTGGCTGATGTGCCGGATGTAGTCAGCGCCCCCATTTGGAAAAAGCCAAGGTGCATAGCACCAGCGACGGGACGCCCCGCGTAAGCCCCAGGTAGAGCTACACCCGGCTGGACATCCTCTACCCGGAGGACATCACCCACGCCGATGCCTGTAGCATCAGCCAACGTCCCAGTGACGGACCAAGCCCCCGCCGAGCCCGTTACCGATACGATATCCGTTAGCGTCGTGCTGATGGGCGTCTGCCCACGATACTGAATGCGGGAAGAATCAGGATGCGAGGAATTGAGAATGTCGCCAGCGACAGTAAGCACCTCGCCCAAAACCGTGACAGTAACCGTGGCGCTAGGGCTAATCCGTCGGGCCTCAAGCCAATCTTGCGCCAACTGCATCGTGGTGTAATCACCAGCCGCCCCGACTGTTATCTCTGTGTCAACAATGATGATGTCACCGATGGCATCACGTTCAACAACCTCAAACGTCAGCGCGTCCGACCCAATTGTCGGGTTAACCGTTCTGAGCGTAAACTCTGTTTTTGCGTAGGTCGCCCCCTGTGCCACCCGAACGCTTGTGCCTTGGACCGCGTCTCTAGCCCCGTTGAAGTCAGCCGCGCGAACCCAGCTACTGGTATTGGCCTCATATATCGCGTTCTCAACCCCATCGGTCTGCTGCCAGACCAGCACCCTATCGCCAGTCGTCACCGTCACTGTATCAATGACTTGCAGGCCAGATAGCGTGATGTTCGCGGTTGTGGCGACGACCGCAGGAGCTTTAACCGCTACGGATGTGGTCAGGCCGTCAATCCTGTCCGTCTGTGTACTCGGCATAGGTTCCGTCCTCTTATCCCGTTTTGGCTAGGCCAAGCTCGTCGCCCACGCCTTCTTGTAACTTATTTAACTGCGTCCGTATGTAGAACAGATTCTGCAAAGGAAGAAGTTTGCGGAATGCAGTGATATCCCCTCGGCTAAAGTCACCACTGAACGCGGCACCGGAGGCGGAAAACATATCAGTCAGCAAGCCCATTGTTGGCCCCAAGATAGACCCGACAGCGTTCCGACTAGCATAGCGCGACATGCCAGGGCCGTCATCAAGAGCGGACAGCCCAATAGTTCCGCGAGTTGCCTTCTCTAGCGTGTTGTGCGCGTCGAAAGCCCAGCCGAAGGCACCGGATCTATCAATCCCCTCCTTGATCAATGTGTAGGCGTCCGTCTTCACATCACGCCCCGCGACCTGCTGCTTTAGAGAATACGAGAGGGAACCAGCGGCTATCATGCCCGTGAGCCCGATCAGCGTTGCCGCGTCTCTCTGCTGGACGCCCTGCATGGTCACGCGGGACTGCGCCGCGACCGCAAACGACCGGAACTGACCGATCAACCGCCAGCCGTTGCGGGACATCCACAAAGGCCTTTCCTGCCCCGGAGTGACAATCATTCTGTCTACCTCGGCAGCCAGAGCCCCGCGCAACCTATTCGCCGCGTCTGCGTCCTGCCACCGTTCCCCGTTCGGCATAGTGGTCCCGCCGACATCCTCACCATGCCGGTCAAGCATGCCGACCATCCGGCGCGCCCATCCTGCATCAATGCCCATCTGAGCCAACTTCGCCGCGTCCTTTGGGCTTGCTGTCCCCGCCGCCATCTGGCGAAGAGCCGGGAGCATGCGGGACCATGTAACGATACCCGCCATGTTTTTCGCGTATTGGTTCCAGTAGTTCATCAGTGAAAGCTTGGTGAACACCGCCGTCCCGCCTTGGACCGCGCGCTCGCCTTTAGTCAGCCGATGGTGTTGAAGGTTAAAGTCAGCGACAGTCTGCACCCGGCTTGATGACATAATGTCGTCTGCAACATTGAACGCCTGCAGTTCCTCCAGCATCATGCCCCGCGCCTCTTTCGACACGACCGCCTGAAGGGCTGGGACTAGGCCAGAGCGCTTGAACCCATTGAGCATGACGATGTGAAACATGTCCGGGATAGCAGAAAGTGTCATGCCGCCCAGCAGCCGCATATAGTTCCAGCTGAGTGCCACATTCTGCGCCCGATAGGCCCACCCCTGCGGCTCGGCAGGCAGCGCGTAAACGCCTCGGAGCCTGTCCCGGATGCCCGCGACGGATTTTATGTCGGTTTCTTTGCGGGTTTGCAGACGGTTCATGTCCTGCACCGACAGGCCAGGAGCGCCCATCTTGGCGTCATAGTCAGCCTCAACAGCCTTAATCTCTTTCTCCATCCATCGACCGCTTTCACCCGGCACCCCAAATCGCTTGGCGAACTCGACGTCCGGCCCCATCGTGTTCGTGTAGATGGTCGAGGTTAGTTCAATATCTTGCTCCAGAAACTCATCGTAGCGAATGCCGCTCCTGCTGACGAAGTCATCCGGGATAGCCCAGACGCGAGCCATCGTTGACCCACGCTGCCCCGCCTTGTCGCTTGCCCCGTACCCGGAAACACGCGATGCCTCGTCCCCGTCTTCTTTCGTGAACCGATCATAGGGCAAGCGTCCGTCCGGCGTCCCGACGATCCGGTTGGCGATCTCTGACGCGATATCGTTTAGTTCAGCGCGGCTCATATCCTTCGTTTCGCGTGACGCGATCATGCGCTTGATGGCTTGATCAACGGCATCGTCGGCAGACCTTAAGCGCGGGGCATCACCTACATCGGCATACCGCCTGCTCTCACCACGCGCGATCTTCTCTGAACGAGCATCCTCTGCCGCATAACGCGCCTTCAGCGCGGCCTGGGCTGACTCCGCAGTGTTACCCTGCCAGCTGCCGACAATGGCCTCCTTGGACGCTCTTAGCCCCGCGACGGCATCATCATGCGCCCTTTGCTCGGCATCCAGGTCGCCCATGCGTTCCTCAACAGCGTCGAGGCGGGCGGTTAGCGTATCTGTCCGGCGCGAAGCAGCGCGAGCTTCCATGCCGCGTTCAGCAGAACGTGCCGCAGCAGGGCGCCGGTTCGCCACAGCGCGCTTCTTGGCTTCAACGGCCTTCTTGATGGTGGCGCGCATTGCGGACAAAGCAGACTGCCGAGTGCGCAGATTGTCAGCGCCGCCTTCTACAGGCTCGACGGGATCAGCCCCCGCCTTCTGCATTGCCTCGATTTCAATATCCAGGTCTTCAAGTGTCGGCCCCTGACCGGCCCGGTCACTGTCGAGGTTCGCGATAAAGCGATGGAACGCCACAGGATCTGACAGATCAATGCCCGCCTGCCCAGCAGCTTCCTCCAGAGCCTGAACGTACTCGACAACGAGCAGATCCTCTTGGCGGTTGCCTGGGGAGATAGTCGGATTCCCCTCTAGTTCGCGGCGGATCATCTCGACCAGCTTGTCCTGTATGCCCCCGACCTGTTGCGGATCTAGGCCATGATAGCCACGCTCCATCAGGAACTCGCCAGCGCTATCCTCCAGAGACAGGCCATTTTTGTTAATCAGCCCCGGATGCGTCCGAGACGTGATGCCAAGGGCAGCCAGTTCGCCGCCGACATCCGTTAGCCCGCCGCCTGCCCGCAGGTCAGAAAGCAAGGTCCGCAGCTTAGGTGCCTGTTTCCTGCCAGACAAAACCTTGAACGCGCCGAAAAGCTGATCATCAGATCGAATTACATCCATCGCCTCGGATGTATCCATGCCCAACGCTTCAGCGTCCCCAGCAGAAGCCTTTTTCTTTAGAGCTTCAAGAGCGCCTATTTCTCTATTGAGCGCATCGACCTCGGCCTTATCCGCCCTGGCGTCCCCCCGCATAGCGGCCAACTCGGCCTTCATTCGTGCGATGTCTGCGTCAATATCTGAAAGCTTCTCAGCCAGGAATGCTGACCGCGCAGTGTTGCGATTGTCGGACATCCGGGCTTCAGTCAGACGCGCCTGCAGTATGCCCTGCGCCTTCTGTGCGGCGACCATCTTTTGCGAGATGGTTTTCCCCGTCACATCAAGCGCTGACTGCTCAACATCAAGCACCATAGCCCGGTCAATCAGAGCGCGCTTTGTGGCTTGATCTTCCTCCAAATAATCAGCCGCCATCTCAACAAACCGAGGCCGCTTGTCCACAATCTTTGCAGTGTCATAGACACGGTTCAGATATTTCATCGCGTCGGATTCTGTCAGGATATGATCAGGCAGCAGCTTCGCCTCTATGGCAGCCTTGAGCCCAGGGAGATAGACGTGGTCCCGGTAGAACTCAGCCGCCGCCTTGATCTCTGCATTCTCTGCCGTCTCAACACCGTGCCGTACAGCCTGCCCCACAGCGCGATTGAAGTCGGTCTTCGTCATGAACCCATCAGGCGCACCGCGAGCGTCAAGGACCATCCTTAAAGCAATGCGACCTTCCCGCACCGCATCCCCGGCGAAGGCGTCCACAGACATCTTGCGATGTTTCATGAACTCCAATTCCATGACGCGCTTGCCAGCGATAGCCCGAGCCCGCCACGGTCGGATCAGCGTCTCGACGGGGAGATCCGCATCGACCTCGCCCCGTACATGACTTTCACGCATGCCCGACGTCTCAGCCATAGAATGAGCCAAGCGCTGCGATAGTGCTGACGGAGATGTTTCCAGCCACGCAATCGGGTCGCCTATCTGACGGGCGATCACAGACATCGAGTGTCCCTGGCGAACGAGATTATCCATCTCAGCATCAGACAAGTTTGGCCGCGATTGGTCTAAGGCTGAACCCGAGCCCCCATTATCATTTGCAGGAGGCCGTTCAGCACCCGGCACGGCGTTCCCGTCTTCAACGTCTGACCGCTCTGCTGACGCCACCTCGCCAGTGAAACGCGCCTGCTCTGCATCCATTGCCGCCTTGCGCTCGACGACCATCATCCGGCCCATCGCCGCTTCAATCTCAGGAGATATCTTGACGCCCAAGGCTTTGGCGTCTTCATAAATTTCTACCAGCCAGCCCCGGAACTTATTAAAGAGGCCTTGCAGTTCAGGCTTCGGTGGCTTGCCCGTCCGCATGTACTGCTCAAACCCGCTTGCCCATTGCTCATGCTGTGCGCGAGTTAGCGCCTCGCCATCAGTCGCCCCAAGCCATTTGCGGATAGCCGCGACATCAGCCACGACATCATCAGCAGCGCCGGTTCGCGCCGCGAGCCCTTCATATAGGTTCAGGAAGAAATGCGCCCCCTCATGCGCTAACGACGATGCGTCAGCCCCATTGAACATGGTTATGATTGCCCGAGGGTCATCGACGCTTGGCAACTGGATTTGTGCGCGTGGCGCGTTTTTCTTCTGTGCGCCGACAGCAGGATCGCCAACTTTAGACTGAAACAGCAGATGCTCATGCTTCGTCACATCGACACGCCGCTCGGCATCGCTGGCATACTCTTCAATCCGCAGGCCAGCGCGTTCAAGCACAGCCCTGGCCTTGGCGGGAAGGTCGTGCGGGACGACAGCAGCATCGAACTCATCCAGAGTGACGATCCGGTTTAGTTTGGCCTCAAAGTATTGCGTCGGAGCCAGCCGGAGATCATTGAGATACTGCACGATGTCCGTCTTTATCTCAGCCGGTAGGTCATCGAATATCTCATCAAGAGCCCGTGGCCCCTTGGATGCCATCTCCGCCATGACGTCAGAAAAGTCATCAATATAGCTGAAGCTCTTTTTGTCGAACTTGTAATAGTCCCGCGCTGACTCTGCCATGTCCATGATGCGCTGCTGGAACTCGTCCTTCATGTCCTTAATCTCGGCCTCGGTGACAATCCGATCCCGGTCAGCCATGACGTCCTTTAGGTTTTTGAACTTCTTGGCATGCTTGGACCGGATAGTGCCGGCGCCATAGTTAAAGCCCTCGCCTTCCTTCAGACGCGACTTCATATCCTTCAGCACATTATCTATCGTATGCGGGGCATAGCGTCGGTTCCTAGCATTGGTGAACCCCTTAAAGATGCGCTCTTTGTCGATTAGGCCTTCCGTGCGGCCATCTAGCCACTCGTCAAAATCATCCCGCCGCCCGTCAACAATGTTGTGGAGTTCTGTTGTGTCTGCCCGCCCTGGCTCACGCAAAGGCACCTCAATGCCCCGCTCATCCAAATACAGGATGCGGACAGCGTGATCCGAGCTAAACCACTTCAGGCCGTCGCTCTCCAGATCAACACGCATTGCGACCTGCTTCGGATCGAGGCCAGCCCGCTCAACAGCAGCGGTGATATCGGCTTCAAGCGCGTCCAGAGCCTTGCGGTTCGTTGTGTAATCTATGGACGGATAGCGCGGTGTGTAAACGTCAGCATCATAGATCCCGACGCCCTTGGCCTTCGGGTCCACAAGATCAGGCGCACCGATAAGGCTGACCTCTCCAAAGTCATCGAACCCTACATCAGCCCGCGTCACAGCGAGCGACGGCATTGGCAGCCCGCCCATCTTGTCAGCGTGAAGTAGTTTTCCGATAGAGAGATTGTGAGCGACGAACAGGCGACCGTCTATTTCTGCGCCGCCGTTCTCCATGTCAGGAGCGGCGTCAGCGGCACTCTGATAGAGGATGTTGGGGCCATCACTAGGCGCGAGCGGCAGGGCTGCGTCAGGAGACCGGCCCTCGGCCCACGTCCACTCTGGCATAAGGCCCATCTTCTGATTGGCGAAGACGGTGTCCTCGACCTTGGCTGTCTTGTTGGCCTCCGCATGCGGGCCGTAGTTAAGCCAACTATTCTGGCCTCGCGTCTCTGACGTCATCGCGCCTACAGCGTCACCCGTGAATAAACGGCTGTGAGCCTGCCAAGCGTTTTCCTCGCCCCTCGCGCGAAACCCGCTTCCCTCAAGCCCGTGGCCGAAAGCGTCGTGGACGGCGCGGAATAGATCGTTCGCGCGCACCTCGACCATGTCGCCGGTCTTGGCATCGCGCATCTCGCGGCCTGAAAATTCCATCAGCATGTTGTCAGCTGGGTCGAAGTCGGCATCCGTGCCGAACCCGTCGCCGGTCGGGAACACCGCCATCCGCTTGTTGTCGCGAAGATCCCGCATGGCTTCCCAAGGGTTGCCGTTGTACGGGTCGCTGGCCGGGTCCATCAGGTAGAACTCGTAGCCGTCGTCGATCAGTTGTTGGTATTGATCATCGACCTGATTGATCATCGCCCGGTATGACGCCTGCACCCGAGGGTCGCCCGGAGCATGCGGCATGGCGTCATAAGCATCAGCTATCCGCCGTGAGCGAGCCTCGTCTATGCTTACAAATTCGCCTTGTCGCCGGAGTTCGATGCCGTGTTTGGCGGCGTATCGCTCTGCGGCATCGACGAGGCCGATGATGGGGCCGAAGGGCTTGCCTCCGATTTTGGTCGCGCTTGGGAGGGGCTCGGCCCGCGTCGGCGGCGCAGCAGCATATAGTTCCGCCGCGCCTCCCCCCGGCCCTGGGGATCGTCCTCCTCGTCCAGGTCCGCGTTCGGGTCCGAATACGCCATCGACTTCTCCTTGATTAAGAGTTAGCGGGCCTTCCTGGCCTTCAGCCAGTTTTCCATCTCGAACTCGTCCTGTTCCTCCGAGCGTGTCGGGTTCTCCAGGTCGTCCAGGCGTTCCGCTTCGTCCCAGTCGATTGTTGACGTATTTTCTGGCGGCGTTGGCGTAGTCTGGTGCGTCGTCGTCCGCATAACCTCGCGCTCCCTCTGCGTTGCCCTTAGCACTATCATATAGTCGCTTTTCTGGATACCACAATAAGGCCTGAAGGTCGCTCATGGTAAGTTTTGCGTTGCTTAATTGACGCATCTCTGGGCTGTCGTTGAGTTCACCGAGGGCTTTCGTAAAGACCGCCCTAATGAATGTCCGCTCCCTGGGTCCAGACGGTGCCTCTACCTGCCCGTCGAGGTATCCATAAAGGCCATTAGCCGCCTTCCTCAGTAGAGCGCCGCCATCAACAGCATTCAGCCGCTCCCGCCACGCAGGGTCCATTGAAGCTTTTTTCGTAACCGCCGCCAAGACATCAATCTCGGCCTTTGTCATGCGTGTCGCGATACGCGCACCAGTGCCTTTGTATAAGGCGCGCATTTGGCGTAATTCATCGGGCGAGGCCACTGAAAAAAGTGCGGTGATTTGCGCCCGCTTCTTCGCCTCCATCGCCGCATTGCGCTTGATGAGTGTACCGCGCCAGCGCCCGACCGTCCGCATAAGCCAGCGGTCCATCGTTAACTCATCAAAATTTCCGTATAGGTTTGAAAAGAACCCGTTACCTATCTTCGGCCCTAGAATAGACGCCCCACGAACCAGTGTATCCTTGCCTTCGCCGCTAATTTTAACATCGTACTCAGCCTCGATCTCCCGAACCGTGGTTTTCTTGTTCATGAAATCGACTAACTTGGCGTGATCACCATCAAACCGCGCAAGCATCTTGTGGTACATGCCGAGGCCCGAATTGATAGCAGACGCGGCATCGCCAATCCCCGCATTTGTAGGGAAAGACCCCGTGGTCTGTAGCGCCTCGTAAGCTTTGCCCGCAATCTCGAAGTTTTTGTCAACCTTTAGTCCGTTGGACGTGACGGCCAACGCCCATATGAATTGAAGCTTATTGACAAGGTTCGTCGCCACCTCTGGGTAAAGCTCGGCAACAGATTCCAGCGCCGCCGTCACAGTCCGGTCATACCAGCCAATGGCGTTGACGTTATCTTGCAGTGCTTCAATGGCGTCACTTTTGAGCATATCAGCAAGGCGTCGGATGTTTTCTGGCGTTAGATCGGAGAGGTCAATGCCTTCCTCTCGCTGCGCCGCCAGCGCCGCTTCCTGAAGGCTGACCTTGAACTCTCGGCCTGTTGGGTACACCTTGGTTGCCGCCATCTCCCGTGCCTTCGACAAGGGGCTCTCTGTGGCCCCCTGATACAGTATGCGCGGGTCGCTGGGGTCGTAGGTGCCTCGGTTATTGACGGACTTGATCTGAGTCGGGTCGAAGGCGACGACCTCTGATATTCCCCTGTCGGTTCGCACCACAACACCGTCAAAACCGTTCTCTTTGGCCCACGCAGAGAAGCGATCCGATTCTGAACTGATAAGATTGTACGAGTGCCGGTTGTCAGCCCGGTCTGCACTCTTAAAGCCTGCCTCTGACAATCGAGCGCGCGTAGCAGGCCAGCCTTCCTCGCTCAAATCAAACTCGAATGGCCTCTCCATTTTGACATGCGCCTCAATAACTCTGCCAACGTCTTCGCCCTGATCGTTCAGCGAATAATCGAAAGCCTCGTCCGCATCGTCCGTTAGGTAAATGCCCTTGCCGTAAAACCCGCCATCCCGTTCTGTTGCCGCCGATGTGTCGAAGCCGTCGAAGTCGCGAGGCGTCCCATGATAAAACGTGCTTGGCTCGCCAGTCTCAGGGTCGAGTAACTTGCCCTCGCCAAACCACGCCCGGAACTCCGGCGTCTCAGTCTTAACCCGGCCATCCTGATTGTACGTCACGCCGTCAGGGTCTGGCTTTGCCTTTGCTTCCAGGTCATCGACCTTGGCCTGCAGATCATCAACGGCGCGAGACGATGGCGCGAACCCCGGCGTCCCGCCTTCATCAACGGACTTCACAGTGCTAGTCGAAACTATGCGCCCGTCCCGGATCTCCAGAGGATAAGCAGCGCGGAACTCATCGAACGGCATGCCAGACCGGACCACAGCGGCCTCATACTGGCGCGTCAGAAGTTCAATGCTCGCCTCGATCTGGTCTTCAGGCAGAGAGGACGACCGGGAAGCTTGCTCCATTAAATCTGATTGGAATGCTTTGACGGCGGCATCATGCTCTTGCGTCCGGGCTATGTTCGGGAGCGCCGCCAGTCTGGCTTGGCTTCGAGCCGACCGAGATGCAAACGCGCCGATGCCAGCGCCCAGAGCCCCACCCAGGAGCGCACCCGACGCAGTCCCGATCAACGCCTCTAACTGAGAACGACCGGGCTGCGCGCCGTACAGGATAGCCTCGTCGATTGCGGCGCCCGCGCCGCCCCATGCCGCCGTGCTAAGGCCTGTTCGCCATGCGGCTTGCCCGACCTTGAGCCCGCGGTAGATTTGCCCGCCAGGAAGCAGCATCGTCGGAGAAGCCGCCGCACTCAGCAAAACGGCTGCCATCCCCATCCATCCGCCCTCATCCAAAGTCTTTTGATGCTTACGGTAGCGGTCCAATTCCGCCTTCATGGCGGTCAGTTCTGTATCGTTGTTTACGCCAACAAAGCTATCCGCGAATTGCTCGTACCCGCTAATGCGGCTGGCCTCAAACGGGTCATATTCAAGGTCGATCTGCGATGCCCCGCCACGATAGCGAAGGCTCGACGCCAAAGCGCCGCCAGGGTTCTCTGTCGCCCAAGCAGCAGGCAGCACTTCGCTAAAGAACGATCCCTTGGGAGACCAAAAAGACTGCTCCTCTGGAACCGGCGCGGGCGCTTGGCCACCTTGGCCCTCGATGATGTTCTTAGCTGAGTAGAATGCCATTACTTAAACCACCTCTTCATCCGCGATATGATCGAAGGCTTATCCTTGCCCAGCTGCGCCGTTATCTCCGCATCGGAGAAACCTTTCTTTTTCATCGCCGCTTTAACGACTGTGCCTAACTCTTTTATGGCCCTCTGCAGGTCAGATGATTCGCCGTATCTACTCTTACCTAAAATAGAAGGCGCGACATCGCCCTTTCGGTTGACATTAACACCCGCCGCTTCAAGGCCTGTTGCTATCTCAGTCTTGCTGTAGAACGTCCTCAGATACCTTATGTGGTCTTCGTTAGTGGGATCTACATGTCCCTGACTGTAGGCATTCATTACGTCAACGTAGTTAATGAACCGGACGTGATCGCTGAAGCTGCGTTCTGCGTCCAGCACCCGCTCTATGGCCGAGCCCTTCAGAAGCCCTTCCTGCCGCAGCATGTGTAGCCCTTTATGAGTCAACTCATGCGCCACAGTGACCGGGGTCATCTCCGCGTAGAATTTGTGGAAGTCACTCCTATTTACATCTAAGTCGCCAGCCGCAATTTTTATCTTGCCGGTTGCTTTATCATAAGTACCTCTAAGACCCGTCTTTTTCCCAAGCGGCCCCGTCGATAGGGTATTAGATACGCCGCCGTTCTTCTCAATATCCGCCATAGCCAATTTAGCTAGTGGGTTGTTTTTGAGATACGGGTCTATAGCGTGGCTGAACTCGCCATCCGCCATATCCACCAACTCAGGAGGCACTTCTGTGCGCGTACCGAGAGTATCGTCGCCTGCGCCACCACCGAGATCGTCAACGCCCTGCCCGCCGCCAAGTTCCCCGCTAAGTTCGCGACTGCGCGCCTTCGCAGCTTCTACTGCTTCGGACTCCGTCGTGAAGCCTGGGATCACCTCACCCGTCTCTATGTCCAACACCTGATCGTTGGCGTTCGTCATCTTGGGTATCCCATAAAGAGCAGCGGTCTCTGCCCTCGACGTCATCTTACCCCAATTGAGCGACGGTATATTGTACCACAGGCCTGTTGAAGGGTTTTGAACCGTCACACTTAGCTCAGACTCAGCTTCGCCCTTTGCGTTCCTGTAGATCACCCTCCCATATTTTGTTTTTTCTAAATCATCTGGCGTTGTGGCATCTGGCGTCGTGGCATGGAAATACTCGCCATCCGCAAGCTTCACTGATTGCGCGTGCCTTTGGGCAGTATTGCGGTCAGCCGCCAACTGGTCTTTCCGGTCATATATCGGTACGCCCTTGCTCTCTGGCGTCTCGTCCGAGACATCAAAAGCGGGAGGAGCCTTGCCGTGCTTCTCGGTGTAGGCGTCAACCATGCGCTTGATCATCGCGTCACGGTCAGCGCCCGGTTCCAAACCAGCGGGAATGCTGATCCAGCGCAGGAAGCTTTCATCATCCGCCACAGCCTCGGCCAGACGGGCTTCATTCATTGGCATCCGTGCAGCAATAGCATCCGCTGTCGCTTGCGCTTGGGCCACACGATCCTTGCGGGCATCAGCTATCGTCGCCGCGTTAGCCATATCCGCTCCAGCTTGCTGCCGCTTCTGGTATGGAGACCCGTTAAACTCAGGCTTCCATATCCCCGGCGCAGCGACCCCATCCGTCCCATCGAAGTCAGGACCAGTCCGGTCCCGGTAATTAAGCACCAGCTGCCCGTCTTTGAAGAGGTGATAACCGACCACATCATCTGTCTTCAGGTCGATCACGGCGCGCATCGATACGCCTTCCATCGCGGCAGTAATCCGCTCGCGGATTTCCTTCTCTGTAGGGTCGCGGACCTTTATGACATTGCCCTTGGCGTCCTCTTGCTTAATTTTCGCGTAGATATCAACATAAGGGAACGCGCCCGCGACAAGATCCTCCTGCATCCACGCGATAACCTGCTCTGGAGGGAGGCGACCGCCCAGCAGCGCAAAGGCACTTTTCTCGGGCGGATATTTCATAACACCCTGGCCACTAACGCCGGTCTTGCCATAGAGCGGCTTCATTAAGTCGATGGTGTTTTCCTTAGCATTCTCGACAGCGCGGCTGATTTCCATCTCGCCACCGGTCGAACGCGCAACGCGGGCTCGTAAGCTGTCCTCTACACTCTGCCTCGCCCCCATATAGGCATTGGTCCCAGGCTGGAGCCCAACACCCTCCATGACAGCCTCGACCATTGCGTCGATGTTCCTGACCTTATCGTCATTCTTGCCGTCCAGATATTCGGTGACTTCAGCGGCCCGCTCGGCGTTCGCCGGTGTATGCAAGGATCGGCCTAACTCCAACGCCTCCCTTTGCACCGCGCCCTGGCCGATGAGCCGGTTCACCGTCAACGCAAGATCATAGCTTTTACCCATGCGGGCAGGCAGGCCGATGTCTTCCTGCGCCATTGCGTGAGCCGCGTCGATTGCCGCCATCATATCATCAGGGTTTGCCCCCAACTCCAGAGTGTCCCTCATAAGCTTCACAGCCGCTTCTGGGGTACGGTGGACGGTGATAGCTATGCCGGTGGACACTTCCAGCTTATCCGCAAGCGTGGCGTCCTCCGGGAGGCCCGCCCACATGCCTTGCTGCATGATATCCAAAGCCTTGACGTCGATTTTAGACCTGGACTCGAATGGCTTCTTGCCGCTCGCAATGTCGGCAATACGGCCCTGCATTGCAACGGCTTCATCGTGGTCCTGCTTTTCCTTGGCCAGCTTGTTTATCTGGGCTTGGCTCATGTACTTCGCGTCAGGGTCCGCGCCCCCGCTCTTGCTCAGAGCCTCTTTGCGGCGGCGCTCATACAGGTCATTGTTTCGTTCGACAAATTCCTTGGCGGTTAGCGTTGCCAGTTCATCTTTCGACACGCCGTTATTGGTTAACGCCCTTGCGCTGACCGCGCTCTTGGCCAGCGTCTCCTCTCTAGCGTTCAACAGCTTGCCCGCGCCCGCAGCCCCCTGGTTATGGGCGAGCCACAGTTCCTCATTCGTCGGGTCACGCCCAAGAGCAGCGGTTAATGCCTTGCGATTGTCTTGAGTAAAGCGGGCGAGGCCTACCGTCTCAGATAAGATATCGCCCTTTGTAACGCCGTATTGCTTCGCCGTAGAATCGAGCCACTGGAAATAGCCGCCCGCCGTAGACAAAACATTCCCATCCGCATCGCGCGGGGAGCCAGTGCTCTTACCTCCGGCGCTCTCTATCTGCATGATCGTCTGGAATAATTCAGGATCAAGGTCATATGTAGCCGATGCCACAAGGAAGGCGTCCGCTACTTCAGCATCCACCTCCAGCATAGGCGAGCCGATCTGCTTAATCGCCCGAGAATATGCGGCATCCCCCCGGCCAATTCTGATCTTGTTCTCATGGTTTTGCCTGCCCGCTGGCGTCAGCGTATCAGACGCGGAAACCATAGCGTCAGCGGCGTCATAGTCTCCGTCCGATATAGCGCGCCTGATTGCGGCGTCATCAGCCACCGCCTGCTTCCTCTCAGCCAGCGCCAAGACGGCAGCCGTCCCCTTGGCCGTCAGCTTAATCTGCCCATCCCGCATCATGTCGATCACGTCGGAGGGCGCAGCGCCATTCTCTAGCAGGCTAACGGCCCGCGCTTGGCTTAGTGCCTCCTCACCGGCCTGCATGGCCTCGGCAGCCGCCACATCGCCGGTCACACCTTTAGTCGCGGCGATCATCCGAGCGTGGTTAGCCAGCGCGTCCTCATATTTGGCCGGGTCCAGCAGGACCATTGAAGAGTTCGTGTTTAGACTGTCGGAGATGTCGTCTTTCGCAGTCGCCCCGAAGCGAGCGTTCTCAAATGTCAGCGCGCTCCTATGGATGGACATACCCATAGAGAGCAGACGTTCTTGGACCAGTTGGCGCACATCCTCTGGCGCGTTCGCTGACACCCTCTCTGCATATTTTCTGTAATCGTCAGCCATCGTGCGAGCGTAATTCGTCGGCTCGCGAGGGGCTTCCTTCTGTCGCTTGATCGACTCTTCAGCCCAGTAAGCGTCAGCATCAGATATAGCCCGCGATGCCCAAGCGCGCTCAATCTTCTGCGTCTTATCTTTCTGAATGCCTTCAAGGTAATTCCCAATCGCGCCGACCTGCGCGCCTAGCTGTTGCACACCAACACCGGCAGAAGCGTCAGCCGTGGAAACAACGCCAGACCCGCCCCGAGGAAGGCGGCGGCGGATGTCGTTAGCGGCTGAAGGTATCCTGGCCATGTTTCTATCCTTATCGCCCGCGCGCTGGGCTCGGTATTAGTAGAGTGACGCGGGCGCGTAACTCCCGCCCATGTTCCCCATGCCGCCCCGGTTTGGTATGCCGCCGCTAGAGGCATCAAGCGCCGCCGCAGTGTTAGCCTTTTGGTATGTGTCATACTTGCCCGCGAAGCTTGTCGCCCCACTCAGGAGAGCGCCGCCCGCCTTGAGGAACGATGCCTTCTTGGCTGATTTGCCCTTTGCTCTGGCAACCGCGCCCTGGAACTCCTGCTGCTGCGCGCCGAACTCTGCATCCGCCAACGCGACCCTGGCATTGTAATCAGCATCGCCGCCCAGATCCGCCATCACCTGTCCAAAGCCCTGATCGAGGAGCATTGAAGACTTGCCGCCGACAGCCAGGGCGCGGCTTTGCGCCAACTCCCCTTGGCGGATCTCTTCTATTTGATCCCTTTGGCCTTTGGCGCGGGCTTCATCGGCAATCTTCTGCCGCTGCTGTTGCTCGCTCTTACCCGCAGCTGCAGCGGCATTCCCTTGCTGGATCGAACCAACAACACTCAGTGCTGTGCTGGCGATGGTGCCGATCATTGGCAGAAGCGCTAGTGTAGCTGGACCCATGTCCAAACCTCCTGATGTTCGTTTTCGGCCAGTAAAACAAAGCCAGATTTAGCGAGAAACTTATCTGACCCAGGGATGCCTGTCTCCCTGACGGCGAGAACCGGCACGGACAGCCTGTCGAGAACGTGCCGCGCCATCTTACGGGCAACCGCTAACTCTCTGAGATAATCTTTCGTCTCGACATCATCAGCCACATCCATGAAGGCGATATGGCGACCTCCACGATATTCCACGCCACCGACACCGATGATCTCGCCATCAGCCTCAACCGCGATGGCCCGAATATTCGATCTGGGCCGGACACCATAGAACCGGCGCAGATCCTCGGGCTTGGCGTATCTGACTTCACTATGAGGCATTGAAATCTACCACGGCGGCTAACGCCGTCACCGGCCTTGGAGCATTGGCCACCAAGCAGAGCCGCTTGTCCGTCGTCCAACCCCCATCATTAGGGATGCCCCGGTAATCGTAATCTGTGTGGATGGCATCGGCATCAATTGTCTCATAGCCCTCTGAGGGCGGGAGCCCTTCAAGATGCTCGAAATCGTCACCAAACTCTATGCCCTGCGCGTGAACGTCCGCTAACACAAGACCAACGTGTGAAATCCGTGCCGTCCGCGTTAAGGGCGTATGACCTTTTGGAGCGCCATATGCCAGCTTTGTTGATTTGAACCGCGCCTGATACCCGAGGCCGAAACATACATTCGTCGCGGCAGCGCCTGAGACAGCCACCGAGCCCGAGGAGACCACAGCGTCATCGCGCTGCGTCCCGTCAGCCCAAACTACGACAGTCTCACCCTCCAGGTGGGAGCCGCCCGTCACGGTATTCGTCGCCACGCCAGAGTAGACAACGTGACTATCAGCCAGACGACTATCCGCCTCCCCCTGACAATCCTGTTCTAGCGCCCACTTCTCCACGATCCGAACGGTCGCGCCGTTTATGACCCGCCGCACAAGATAAAAGACCTCGTCCTCATACGAGCCTGGGCCGACAATGACATCCTCTACGATGCCGTCCGTCTCAAACAAGACCCAGCACCTCACATCCTCTGCAGGATCTGTGACGAGAATAGCGACCTTGCCATCCGCGCGAACGCAGTGGACCCGAGTGTCGGGCTGGTTTTGAACCGTGATCCTGGTGAATCCGCCAACGCCGCCAATATCGGGAGACAGCGCCGTCATCCGCTCCGCCAAGCGTCCTGTTGCCGTGTTCGCTGGCTGGCTTTGGTAGATGTCCTGCCCGTTGATCGAGATATAATAGACGCTCTCGTCATCAATGGCAGGCGCGGCTTGCAGCGCTCCCGTCGTTTCAAAGCGGCGCAGACGGCTGTTTGTTGGCGTGACTGGTTCATCCAGACTGTTGGTCTTCAGGATATAAATGCCGCCGAATGTCCCAAGGTGGAGGAGATCGCCCGAACTAAGCCACGCCACGCTCTCCCCAGAGATATGCGGGATCGTTTTCGATATTGTCCCGCCGTCCCCTTCAAAGTCCAGGTCAAAACTGTCAAAGGCATCCACAACAGAGCCCCATAGCTTACCGAGGCCGGCAAAGTAGAGCCGCCCTTCGTGCATGGCCGTGGCCCCTGGCCACCCACGGAAGTCGGACCACTCGCCCTCTGTCCATAGGCCTGTAGCAGCCGTCCCACCCAGCGGGGATAGGATCACCCCCGTCGCGGATGTAGCGCTGGCCACATCGCCAATGCGGACATACCCGCTTATCGAGCCGCGAGAATAGGTGATCGTCGCCGTGACAGCGTCAGTATAGTCGCCGGTCTTCACACCGACGCGATAGAAGATGATCTGATTGTCCAGTCCGTCATCCACCTGGACAGTGGCCCCGGAGGCGATTGTCTGCACATCCGCATAGAGCGAGGCCTCATCCACCCCCACGGCGCGCTGTAGCGTGACTGTCGATGCCGTGCTTGATGCGACGACCGTGAACTTCCGGTCATCTGCAACGCCAGTGACACGAATGCCGGGTGAGGTGAACTGGTTTTCAGCGCCGACAGTGACCGATGATTCCTGCCCGCTCGACGTCAGCCGCCATATGCCGCCCGCCTGCGTCGAGGTGAAAAGATCCTCCGATGCTGTCAACGTCACGTCGCCATTAAGCACATCCGGCGTAATCGTGATGCCTGACGTGTTTTCGTCACGCAGCGGCCCGTCAATCGTCTCATAGTAGGCCAGAGACCACATGCGGGGCGTCCTGCGCTCAATCCGCCTGGGCTGATAGCCGACGCACGATACAAACAAAACGTCCTGGCTTTGCGTCAGGCGGATGTTTTCAAGGTCAGCGTCGAGATATGGCGACGTTAGCGCCACAACCCCCGACGCCTCGACCTCGCATGATGTGACGGTGACAGTGTAATTCAGTCGGCTGGAAAAGCGGACATAGACCGTTGAAGCCCCCGAGGGAGGCGTGAACGCAAGACTGTGTTCACCGCGCTTCAGGCTGGTTGATAGCAGGTCGCTGGCGCCCGATGTCGTGCCGACCTCGATGACGACAGGGCCAGCGGTGACGGAGACGCGCAAGCCATGCTCGACGCCGCCATCAGCGGCAGAAACGCTGACTGATTGTGTGCGGATAGCGCGGGTGCTGCCTGTCCCCAACAACGTCAGAGACCCGGCTATAACCGCAAAGGATGAACTCGCCCCCGTCTCATCCTCATCTGTCCAGCCTGTAGCAGACGCCATGTCGCCGTTTGTGATTGCCGTATCCACCGAGGCCCGGACAAGCGGCGTGTTGCCCACCCAGATACCCAGGGCCGCACTTGTAAACTCCAGGGCGTGAGTGTCATCAACATCGTTAATGAATGAATAGAATAGCGCCCGCGCATCTGAGGCCGTGTTGCCCAGGCGAGCGGTTCCCGGCCTAAGCATCATAGACCCGAGGGTGCGGGGCATCCAGTTTGTCTGCTCTTCTGCCGAGAACTGCATGCGCGACAGATCAATGCGGCCAAGGGCAAGCCTGGACACAAGGCCTCGATTAAACGCCAGGAGCGATGGGGCGACCCTCAAGGCTATAACACCCGACCGGCGCGGTAATCCTGTCTCACGACACCAGTCCGGCGCGTCCCTACCCAAGAGCCCCCAGGCGGGAATTTAGTCGGATCGCGGCTCGCATCCCGAGACTTAGCCACCTTCAATGCCGTAATCTCACGATTGTAGAGGTTAGCGATTTGGCTGTTCGGCAGATCCAGAGCATGCGCCAAGCCGCAAGCCATCTTCAATCCCGCGTATTCGTGCAGTGACTGCGGCCACTTGACCAAGTCGCCCCCATATGCCGCGTCATTACTGACATATTGGATGTAAATCTCGTCATGCTCTGAATAGAAGTAATCCCCTTCATCAAGGTACTCCCTCAGAGGCGTGTTGAAATATTCGTCAGCAGACATGGCCACCGTCCGCACCCAGTCACTCGGGCGATCAAACGCCCGCGCATAGCCGAAAGCAGGCTCTACAGACGGGGTGTATTCGATCTTAAGCGCACGGATGGCCATGTTCCACTGACCGGCCTCCAGTACCGCATCCACAAAGCCCTCGTCCCAGATGTCATCCAGGATCAGGCGAACCTTGCCGCTGTCCGTCAAGCTGACAACGCGCCGCTCTTTACAGTGACGTGCGGCGGCTCGGTAGAGTGTGATGCGGCTGGACATTACGCGGCCTCTCGTTTCTCAGGCAAAACATTCAGGTCACGCTGCTCACACCAGACCACACAATCGGCTTTCTTCTCTTCCGAATGAATGACCTGATTGTCGGCTGACCGGATGACGCGATATTTCTTTTCGCCTACGTTCCACTGGATCGTGACGTCCCCGATGTCGGAGAGGCCTTTCCATGCCACGTCGAGGCTCAGAGGGAATCCGGGGAGAGGGAGCAATTGAACGCCCATATCAGAGACGTTGAGGACGATGGCATCGCACATCCAAAGGCGGTCGAGAGACGTGAAGCGGATCTGGTTGCCAGCCTTCAGCTTGCTTTGGACATGGGTGAGATACATGGGATGCATCACCTGTTCCCAGGTCACGCCGACCGGAACATCAATGTGAATGCTGAGAACTTTGCTCTCAAAGAGCGCCCATGCATAAGGCGGGAGAGGTCGGGCCGCTTCCACCTTGTCGTTTGTCTGCTTAGTCATAATCTGGTCCCTTTTTATGGTGATGCCCTGTTGGCCTTACCAGTATAGCTAGAGATTAGGCGTCAGGCGAGACCGAGGGACATCCGCCCCGCCTGACCGGCCTAGTCTTTAGACCGTCACCGTGCCTGCGGCGACCGTAGCGGCCCCGCCTGCTGTGACCGCGCTCACGAACATATAGGTCATGACCCCAGCAGTATCGAAGACGTGAACCACGTCCCCGACATTCATGCCGAGAGCATCACCGTTCGTGAAATATCCAGCCGCATCAACATCACTGTCCACATCAGCGGACGAATAATGCCAGATGGCTGGGCCCCCAGCCAGTCCTTGGACCAGCTGGGTAGGCGGGTTAGTCGTAGCGTATGCCATGATAATGGCTCCTTGTTAGTTCAGGCAGGCCGCTGTTAAGCGGACATGGCTGCGTCGTTGTGAAGGACTTTGACGATGCCGGTGTTCTGGATCAGTTTAGAACCCATGAACGTGGAAACCCGCGCCCAGTTGTACTGATCTTCACCGTTATAGCCGCTGTCCACATCCATGCCTGCGGTATCGACCGCGCAGCCCATAGAGTTCTTGTGCCACAGATAACACGTCGAAGACGACGTACCCGCGCCAGCAAGATTAGGATGCTCGATGAACGTGATGCCGAACCACTTGAACACCTTGGGAGACCCGGCGAACGGCTTCGCGTCCACATAGTCACCGCTGGAGAACTCAGGTGCTTGGATGATGTAGGCCATGAACGCTGGCGTCACGACCATGCTCATCATTCCGTCGTTCGTCGGAACAGCGTTATTGCCCAAGATCGTCCGGGCGCGCATGACCAGATTGACGCTGGCCGTGGTCGCAGTGGTCGTGGTTTGGGTCGCCGCCGACATCGCGTCGAGGACGATCTGATCCACCTTCCGGTTGACGACCTGCATCGTCGTGGCCTGCATGATCTTGCGACCATCGCCTTGGCTGCCGAACAGATCAAAACCCGAGCGAGTGGCCTTGTCGTGCCATTCTTCGAGCGTTGCCGTAGGCTGCGCGAGGTTATCGTTGCGAGAGGGGATGCGGCCATTTACGCCACGGGTCTGGGCTTCTGCGTTTCCGCTGTCTGCCACCAGAAAGACTGCTTGATTGCCCTTGATCTGGGCTTCGTTGACACAGGCGTCCATAAGGAGGCTCTGGCCTTGCTCGAAACCGGCGATGAACTCATCCCGGTATTGGATTTGTGCTGCTGTCACCATTTTGGTGCGCTCCCACTGAGGTTAAAGAAATCAGTGGCCGAGTGCCTTCGGGATAACTGGGGACAGGGAGACTAGGGGTGACCGCAGCAAAGCAGCGCCTGTCGTCCATACCACCCAGCGCCATAGCGTTTGGCCGGGTAGGCAGGCTAGACACGCGCCGCTATGCGGGGTGACGTTCTAGCCTTGTTAACGCGCCTCCAATTTGGACTTAGCGTCGATCAGGGAGCGATAACGCTCCTGCTTGGCGCTGTCTTTGAAGTACGCATCCCGATCTGTTTGCATGAATTTTCTCAGTTCCGCAAGTTCTTCGTCAACAGATTGCGCTGGATTGCTGTCCGCGTTCGGGATCAAGCGGGCGATAGGATTGGCCTTGAGGGCTGCGTCAGCTAACAGATCGAGGACGGCAACGTTGTTGCCCAGCATAGACCCGTCGCCAAGCCGAGCATTCATCAGGTTCATATAAGTCGCTTCATCCGCGCTTCCCAGCAGCGCCTTGATGCTGTTGTTCACCGCCAGATAATCGGCACCATACTTTTCACGGAGCGCGACCGTTGTCTCTTCAGCCGCCGTGCGATCAGCCTCGGCCTGCTGGGCAGCCGCATTGTCTTGCTCGGCATAATACCAGTCCAGAGCCCCGTTGACCTGCGCTGGCGTCATATCAGTACCGTGAGCGGCCTCCAGGAATGCCTGGACGCGCGGCTGGTCGTCTTCGCCAATGGATAGCCCGCCAGACAGAGCGACCTCGTATCCCGTGGGCTCGGCAGGTACGCCCATCGCCTCACGATAAGCAGCGCGCTCTTCATCTGTCGCCCCTTCCTTCGGGACCGGGCGCACTTCCCCGCTGTTGATCTTCCTGTCTGCCTCTTGCCATGCCTTGGCCAGTGCTGCCGGGTCTTTGTATCGACCGAGCCTGGACAGCAGTTTCTGATCGCCGCCAGCCATCTCTTCACGCCAATTTCTGTCTTGCGCGGCAGGCGGATCTGAAGGTGGGGGTGGAGCGGGTGGAGCGGCCCCGTCTAAAGCTGACGGCGGGCTCGCGGGGTCTGCGCCACTGCCTGCAGCCCCAGGCGGAGTATCACTTGCCCCAGGAGAACCAGCTTCGGGCTTGATCTCTCCATCGTTTGGTAAAGTGTCGTTCATGTAATTGTCCCTCTTCGTCGTGAAGTTGTGAGTGTACGCTCAGTCGTTTGATGATCTGCGATCCGACAAAGCGCTTACCTTCCGCAAATGCCGTCTCATATTGGTTTTCCGGCCTGAACGAAATGTCGTCATAGCGGCAGAAAGCCTTGATGATCATATCCATCACCAGCCGCTGCTGCCCCGCGTTAGCCTCCCCGTCATATACAGCCTGGAACGCAATGTGTTCGGTTTTCGATAGTGAAACCGGCATCCACGGCTTAGATGGATCAGGCTGCATCTGGCTGCCCTTCCACGCCCATCATAGCCTCCGGCCCCATAGCCGCAGCGCCATCACCCATAGCCGACATACCCGCCCCTGCAGCCTGGGCTGTCTCCGCCATCTCTCGCATCATGGCCATCTGCTGCGCCGCTTTCGCCTGTTGCTCTAAGACCGCCCGCTGTTCCATCGCGTCGTCTTCACTCCGCAGCCAGTCAGCCGGGACAGAAAGGCCGCGAACGGCAGCACGGAACATGATATTCGTATCAAGCTCGGCCACTGCCATCGGGTCCAGTTGCATCTGGCGACTCAGCAGGCCGGTGACGGCATCATACTGGACCGCGACCTCCTGAGACGCCGCCGCCGTGAACGGGTTTTCAAACGAGAAATCAATGTCAGTATCCGTCATCTCTTCAGGCAGGGTTTCTGGCGCTGGCATAGCCTCCGCCGCAGTCAGCACATTGAACGTTTCGTCGCAAAGTTTGGCGTTGTAATCCGCCTGGATTGGCTCGAACAGAGGCGTTGCGGACCTCACATATTCCTGGATGCGCTGGCCAACCTCATAAGCCGTCATGTCACCATGCCCCGCGTCCGGCAGCGTCAGCTTGTTCAGCATAAACGCAGCGGCCACTTGAGCGCGGACGTCTTCCATGATCTGCCAGCCAAACGGGAACCCCCGCGCGGATTGGACCAGCGGGCGGATAGCCGCGCCCAGGCTTTCATCATATTCAGCATCGAGCCACGTCAGCCCGCCGCTAGTAAGGTCAATGTCGCCGCGAACGACGTCCTGTTGCGCGGCCATTGGAGGATCAGCGGCTTTCTCACCAGCTTCCATTAGCGAGCGCATGATTGCCTGGAGGCTGCGGACGTCTGGCAGGGATGCCACCGTAGGCGGGCTATATCCATACTGACTGTCGGATACCGTTTGCCATCGGGGGACGACATATCCGAAATAGTCGCGCATCTCCGCCGCCATAAGATGTTCATTCTCGGCGTCGATATAGAGGCTAGCAAACTTGCCTTCGTGCTTGTAGCCCCAGACCTGCTCTGCCGGGACGACCACCCAAAGGCATTTAATCTTTTGATGCATCTCGCGGTCGCTTAGGCTCTGCACATTAGGCGCCAAAGACAGCCGCCGCTCGCCCTTCAACTGCGCGCACGTCCGCTCAATCTTGATATATATCTCGTCAACCTCGCCATCGCCCCCTTCGGCCCAGGCGCAGTCCCGCAGATGGTGATTCCGATACAGCAGGGTTGACCGTTTTCTGTTGATCTCGATGCCGATGACCGCATTGCCGAACGCAACATAGTCATTGTCCGCCTGCTTGGTCGCCCGTGAGAACCGGCTGAGAGGGTCATACATCGCGTTTTGCATAATCGTCCGAATGCGTTCCAGCTGCAGGACAATCTTTTGATCCAGATCCTCACTGTCGATCCCGCGCATTTTGGGGCGGAACCAGACACGCCCAGGAGGCCGCAGCATGCCGCTGACAGCGTTGGCCAACTCTGACCGCGCCTGAATGCCCGCGCCGCTGGTTAAATGCCCGGAGAAGTCGGACGGATCGAGCGTCCCGGTTCCTTTGAAATGGGCGCGTTCGACATAGCAATGTTCTGCCACGTCCTGCCAATACGAGACCAGCGATGACCGCCCCCCAAACAATTTGTTTGAGCGGCCCACTATCTGCGTAAGCTGCTGCTTTGAGACGGTCATTTCATCCATGTCAGGCTCCTAGCGACGTTTTGCTATATCCGCCACCGCCGCCCAGCGCCGTTGCCGATGTTGACCCCAGGCTTCCACCACGGTCACTCGACCGGGTTGATTGCGCGCCGGAGCGCTGGCTGGCAGCCGCCCTGGTTCGCCGTCGCGCCTTCGCAGCTGCGTCGTCATCCGGATCCGGCATCTCTGGCGGATCGGGGATTGGGGGCGTTTTTGGAGCGCCGAATAGTCCACCCATCGTTAATTCCTCTTCTGGTGAGCCCTATGTCTTATCACTTTTGGCGTAGCGTTGCCCCTATTTTGACGCCAGCCCTTCTCATTGGTAGCCCATCTAGCGCCAGCAGACCATGACATGATAACTGCATCACCGTCGTCCGTTGACCGCTTGATCCGTTTTTTAATGTCTACTTTGCTTTCGACCTGTATTCCCCTTGACGTCACAGTGTAGCGCGGGGCGGTCAAATCGGCCCTCAACATGGGATCATCTGGCAGGGCTATGTTACTGCCCCCAGGCTGATCCGGGTCTAAAGCCTCTCGGAACCTCCATATGGCGGAGGATCTGCGGTTGGCAAATTTCAGCTTGCCGTCTTTCGTCCGGCCCGTGTCGGCATTCGCACCATTGAAGCTCACGCTGTCGATGTTGTTCTGTTCCAGGTGGACAATGGTCCCGCCGCCGTATCCCCCGCCGACGTCGATGACGACCGTGGCGTTGTCGCGGCGGTTAGCGATGATCATGCCCGCCACCTCTTTGCCTGTTGGTGTCTCGGACCCTGGGCGCTTAATCAGCGGGGCGAACCAGCCGTCATGCCGCGCCGCGATGACCGTGTTGTCTTGCCCGCCCTGGGCCACATCGACCCCAAGGGCGCACATCGGAGCGTAGTCAGGCGGCTGACGGGTCCACCGCTTCTGCGCCTCAGTGATCCATTCTGTTGGGATGACCTGCCATTCATCATCCACCCTGGCCGCCATAAAATTGCCATCCCGCATTGCTGATCGCAGCGGTTCTGGCATCGCGTCGAGCGTGGCAGCGTATCCCGTTCGAACATAATATGGATTGTCAGACAGTGTTGATCGAATGAACGTCCTGGACTTCGGCTGCAGGATCTTGCCGTCTCGTTCGACGGGCGACGGCCCCGGCATTTCTACGTCGTCGCCATTCTCGTCTGATATAAACCATCGCAGTTCGCCGCTCTCGGCAGGGTCAGGGTGCGTGATGTCTAGCCAGGGCCGGAACCATTTGATCAGCCAGTCACCCGTGCTGTCTAGCGGCGGGTTTGAGGCGAGGACCGTCCTGTATCTCTGGTTCGGGTCTTCTGTCCGCACCCAGCCCATTAGGTTTTGAACCTGGATCTCGGCCCAGTGCGCGGCCTCATCGAACCCCAGCAGGTCGCGTGGGCGTCCCTGATAATCCTCCTCATCACCGATGTACTGGGCCGCGCCGAACTCGATGACCCGGCGATCCTCTGTGATGGCGCGGGGCTGGCCACCCTCTCTAACGCGGTCGGAACCGACGAGCGCCTTAATGCGGTCGATCATTCCCTGCAGCGCTTTGTGTCGTCGCCGCATCAGGAGAGATTGCTTGTGAGCCGTGGTGGCGAGTCCGCAAAGAAGATCCGATTTACCGCCGCCTGCGCTGCCCCCGAACAGCAGAAGATCCGCCCTGCTGTAAAAAGCTTCGCGTTGCGGCCCCGGCGTCGGAACCCATATCGGAGATGTGAGAGATGTGACCGCCTCTGCGATCTCGGCCTGTTGCGCGGCAGGCAGCGCCGTATAATCGGCTAAGAGTTGATCAAGAAGATTGGTCTCGCTCATTCGCGATCACCCGTTTTGCATAGCTGGCGAACCGGGCCATGATGCCGAACCGGATATTCCCCTGCAGCGTTGTTGTCTGGTACAGGTCACGCCTCGGGACATCCCGCTCAGGGTTTTCCTCTAACCAGCGATGCGCTTGCTGGACCACGCCTGGGCTCGACGGCATGTTTATTTGGCCTTAGCGGCCTTGGCGGCCTTGGCAGGCTTGGCAGGCTGGGCAGGCTGGGCAGGCTTATTAGCGGCTTCACGCAGCTTATGTTCTGCAGCGGACCTAGCCTTCAGCTTCTCGGCCCGCCTCTCTTGTTCGGCAATAACGGCGGCAGCGACGGATACAGGGAGAGTAACGTCGCTGCCGCCAGCCCAAAGAAGACCGATCATCTTATCCATAGATCGTTCGGCATCAGCAACAGAGGCTGACCAAGCCAACGCCGCTTCATTGATGTCAAACTGGTATTTAGCCACGGAGATAGCTTGACCCATATGGATATTCCTCTCGGCCTTCCTGGTTCTTTAAGCGGCGTTCTGGATCACGTCAGAGATGACCATGCGGCCCCCTGGCAATCGAACGCCTAGATACACGGCTTCTGTGCCGGTATCTGTCCATGTCAGATCGATGTCGCCATCGGCTTCTGAATTGATGGTGAAGATTTTCTTGGCAACGACAGTGTCGAAAATTGCGCCGTCCGTCGAGATGGCGATGCCGGTTGACCCGCCAGTGGCGAGGGCGAGACCGCCTGCGTCGGCAAAGACGAAGACCGTCACAATATCAGACGCGGCTCGGGCAACGCCGTTGGCGTCTTCAAGCTGGATCGTGATGATGCGGACGTTAGCGGACTCGTCACCGATAGAAATGGTAGCGTTCGCGCAGGGAGGCGTCAGGTCGATCCCCTCGCTGGCGCTGGTCTGGGTTTCGAGATTGCCGAGGCTGCCTAGGCCCAGACGGTTGCCGTGGAGGGAAACTACTGCGCTCATCACTAATCCTCGCTATTCGTTGGTTTCTGGTCACGCTGCTGCAGAAATAATTCCGCGATCCGCTTAACGACGTCCAGTGGATCAGACGATACTAGCGGTTTTCCATCCTTCCCCGCAAGTTCGATCTTTGTGACATCGAGGCCCATAAGCTTGGCCAACTGGTCTAGCCCCGCCTGCGCCGCCCGAACGGACTGCACTCCATCCATCGAATCGACCTTCCGGTATTGCTTCAGTGCCTCGCCGACTAACCACTCGTAATCGAGTTCTGTCTTTACTGCGACTGTCGCCTTGATCTCGGAGATGCGGCGAATGACCAGCGGGTCTTTTTCAAACGTCTGCGGGCTCGTTTTAGGAGCGTCCAGTCCGTTATCGTCCCAGGCCTTGTCGAACGATGCGCCTTGTGTCCAGCCAGTCGCTCGATGGAATGCATAGCGCTCGCGGATGCCGTCGAGGGCGGTCGCCACCGAGTTCTCTACGATCACCTTAACTGTCGGCTGCGGCATAGGTTGGCCCCTCTATAGTTTCGCCTGTGTCCTTACCATCAACTGACCCCAGGGAGAAAGAGGGCGAGCGGGTCGGCTTAACTGGCTGCGCCAGCAGGTACACTTGCAGCCGGGCGTCGGCTGTTGAAAGGCCCGCTCTAGTTTCGTGGCCCCGGCGTTACCGGAGCAATTTCTTTGTCGTCCTTTGTGTTGATGGGAACGAACACGCTGTCCCGCGCCGCCATAGCATCACGATGAATCTCCAGATCAATCTCTGCCCTAAGAATGCGGTGGCGGATGTGGAGCGAAGGGACGTTAATACCGACTAGATAATCTCCATTATCACGGCACTCCTGGGCGACCAACTGAGATGCCCGCGTGCCATGCTTAAGGATTTCCTTGATGATGTGGTCAGCACAGTCGTCAAGCGCCACGCCAGTCATTCGGTTCTGCACGATCCTGTTAATTTCGCTCAACTCGCCTTCAGCGTGGCTTACCCGACGGGCCAGGGCCATGTTATCCTTGATAAGGTCGTGCCGATGATTGAGCTTATTCTCAAGCGCCAGCCTCAGTGATCTGATGTCAGTCATCCGCCGTCTCCCCGTCATAGATCAGCCTCTCGGCCTCGGCATCGGCCCAGGTCGCTAGGTCATACTCGCGCAGCATCTGTTTCTTAATTTCGGACAGACGTCGCGTCCTGCTTGCCGGGATATCAGGGTCGAAACTCCGCACCGCGCGATGGTCAAAGTCGATTTCCGTGACCTTCCCCATGCCGCTGTTATATGCATGAGCGACCAGTATGAATTTCCCGTGATGCATCGCCTTGATATAGGCCTGATAGCAGAGCGACTGTTCGCTCAGGACTGCCGAGAATGAAAGCAGGGTCATCTCTAGCGGGATGGCCTCGTCGGCTGTGTCTGCCGGAACGTCCTGGGCGTCAAACACTGGACACTCCCGTTCCGTCGCAGGCCTCGCAGGTGCGATAGCCGGTTATTCCGAGGATCTCCTTCTTACCGTTGCATGCGGGACAGAGCGCTGGCTTTACAGCTGGCGCGGGACGCGACCCTGCTTCCATGAAGGGGTTGTTGGCGCTTGGCCGGGATGCCCACCCCATGACGTGCCTCTGCCGCTCCTCAAGCGCTGCATTGGCGGCCACGGCGGCTTGTTCTGCGGCGTAACCATAGGCCTTCCCATATTCGGGCTGGCCTAGTTTCGCCCCATAAGCGGCAATGAACAGCTGGTCCCAGATCCGGGATTCATAGTCTGGTTTAGGCATTTGAGTTCTCCGTTTTTCGTCGGCTGGTCAGGCCGGTGGTTTAGTCTACTCGTCTATGCGGGGACGGCATCAGTGCAGGCTCTTTTGCTGGACGTGGTCAACGATCTGTCGGTGGACCTCCCCGATTGTCCGCGTCGTGATTGGAGCCTTGGCAAAATGCTGCAGGATTTCGTGAGGGCATTCGGTTGCCGGGTCGAGAGGCGGTGGTCCCCATTCCGATTTCCACCGGTTGCCCATGCGCCACGAACCGACGCGGGATTTCCATTCCCTGGCTTCGGCATCAGCAGATTGCTCGGCAGTTGGCGGAGCTGGCTTTGGTGCAGATTGTTCAAGCACGAAATTCTCCCTCAACGAGTTCAGCAGGGTTGTCGCCATCTTCACGCCCCGTCGTTCGTTGCCGGAAATATGGCTGACCGAGGATTTGTAGTCAAGCATCGCTTTCATCAGGTCATCGTGGGTCATGCCTGCCTTGATGGCGAGCTGATATCGCTTGAATGCCCCGGCCTTGTCAGTGTCCTTTGGGTAGCGTTCGGGTTTAGCGAGCCACCACTTTTCAAAACCTTCCCACACACCTTCATCGATCTCAGATGAAGCCTTTTGTTTGTTTTTATCTTTATCTCTATCTCTATGTCGGGAATGATTATCGAATGATTCGGGGGGTGGGTCATGATTTATAAGGGTTTTTTCGGCACCTAGTTCGCGGCTGGTTTGCAGCTTGTTCGCGGCTAGTTCGCGGCTAGTTCGCGGCTTGTTAGCGGTAGCGCTTAAATAGGCGTCGATGACGGTCTCGTCTTTGCCGTCCCATCCAGCAACCAGGAATTGAGTGGCGAGTGCTTTGCAGCGCTCAATCAGCACATCTTCAGTGCGTTTTGGCTCCCTCGGAATGAGTGGTTTTGCCCCCCTTCCAGCGGCCTGAATAATCATTGCGAAGCGTGTCGCCAGGAGACGTTTATTCCGCCAATGGTCATCAGCACCGAGTACCCAGAACTGATCCAGCATCGGCAAGACGTGCGTCGTCCACTGGTGTCGATTCGGTCCTGTTGTCCCCAGTTCGGCGCGCATGGCCTTTTCATTGTTCAGGACGCCACACGTTCGATCCATCGCGGCGATGTCTATCAGGCAGCGATAGAAGTGCCGTGACAGGGGCTCGATGGAGCGCGTGGCGTCTCTGAACTCGGCGGGGAACCACTTGAACCAGAGAGGAGCGGATCTCATTGAACGTCCTCCACTTGCTCAGGCTTCCATCCGCGCTTTATGTCCCGCGTGTGGCGGCGAACGGTATTTGCATGCAGTCCCAGATCCCCCGCGCATTCCGCAATCGTTCTGAAAGGGTCCGTGTGAAAATAGTTCCAGATGCGGCGCCGGTTAATCTCCCCCATCTCGCGGGGATTCGGATATGAATCATGCATAGGTCGGTCTCCGTTGTTGATTATGGACCATGTTGTAACACGGGCCTGTGCTAAATAACAGGACACCCTGTCCTAAATTTTAGGACGCGGCATAGCCCCAGCATTGATAAGTAAATGTCGTTCGTGTATTTATATTGTCAGGCATACCGTGATCCTCCGTCGCGTTGTGTCTCAGGCGGGTCGAGCGAGCCACGCTCCCCGCCATTCTTTACCTCTCGGGCTAGATCCGCCCCGACCTCCGCATGAAGGCCGAGGCGGTCAACGCTATGAGGCAGGGGCCATGCCGACAGCGCTCATATACAGGTCGAGGATAGCCGCATGCTCTGCGCGGTCATCAGAGTCCATCTTACGCAGCCGAAGCACGTCGCGCATGACCTTGACGTCGAAGCCATTGGCTTTGGCTTCCGCGAACACATTTTTGATATTGGCAGCGATGACGCCTTTTTCATCCTCCAGCCACTCGATGCGCTCGAAGTAGGCCTTTAGCTGCTCTGCTGTAATTCCACCGGCGTCACTCATTGCATCGTCTCCGTGTATGAGGGTAAGGGGATGTCATTGATGAAAAACTCTATGCCATCCTTGATCTGGCTAGCCAAAAGAGACGCCCGCTCCCCTCTGGGTAGCCCATCGCCGCCCTCCGCTGCCAGACAGGCGTCTGCGTGTATCCGAACCATCTCAATAATGCTCATGACCAGCACCGATGTTATTACCGCATTGTCATGCACATCAGGATCTTCGGTGTGCGGGACAAGCGCATGGAGCATATCCGCCGCCGCCCTCTCACTTATCGAGAAAAGCCTTTCCGCCCATAGTAACTGTTCTTCGTTAGTCATTGTTTATGTCCCTCAGTTTTTCGAGATCGGCGGGCCGCACCGAAACGGTCGTCATTGCCTCGACGCCATAGCGCTTGATGCATCGGATATCGACGATCTGGCTATCATCAGCGTAGAGGATTCCATTGCAGGCGTCAGTGACCGCCTTTGCGATATTGTCCGCGTCGGGCTTCATGCAGTGACCGATTGTGCCGTCCAGCGCCGCCGCCTTGCGTTTCTTTGGCCAGCTGGGCGTTGGTTCAAACGTCGCCACGACCAGCACCTCGACCGGCCCCTCGATCATTGGCCGTCGCTGCCTGACGCCACGGGCGACCATCGCGATCACGGCTTCCAGCGTCACTGTTTTCTTAGGCGTCCGGGCCGTTCGCGTGAGCGAGCTAAATATCGGGCGCTGCTTTGCCCCAGGCTTGCCGACAATGGTGAAGTTAAACATCGTCACTCCTAAATTTGCATGCGGCCTCGCCGTCCCTGGGCTGCCTTTGGCCTGGGGGCCAGTTCGCATAGCAGCAGTAGGGCAGGCCGTTGTTTGGCCGGTCATCACCGAGCGCGAAGGGGAATCTGCCGAGGTGCGGACACCCCCGGCATATCTCGGCGGGGGCTTTATCCTTCACCGGCCCCACCGCGCGAACATGATCGCCCACCCGCACCAAACATCCGAGGCCGCGTAGCAGAGATTTGAACAGATGCGGGATAGGCTTTTCATTATACGCCCCCCTCAAACATTCGGGTTTCTAGCCTCTCTAGCGCCAGCCGGATTATCCCGGCATATCGCTTCGGGGTGCCGCTCACCATCCAGCGCTTGAGCGTGTTCACAGGAACGCCGAGCGCATCGGCCATCCCCAGGTTCGTCATGCCTAACGTGCGCCGCCAGGAGCGAAATTCGTCTGCAGTCATTGGACTTCCTCCAATTCTGGGATCAGGCCATCAGGCGTGACCGTCACCGTCTGGACATCCGCAATAGCCGACAGGCGGACGATCTGCGTGAGGCCGGACCAGTCGCCGTTGCGGCGGACACGGTGGACAATCGCGCTGTCCTCCTCGTCGTCCTGGCGCAAGATGATAACGCGGCTGACCTGGGTGCCGAACGCGCCGACGTGGAAGGCCTTCCGGCCCACGCGGACTGTGCTGCCCGGTTCGATGGCGGTTGATGTCATGTTCATTGTCAGTCTCCCTGTGTGTGGTAGGTGCCGGGGCCGAAGCCCCGGCTGTTGGTGTGTGTCGCCGGTTAGCGTCAGGGCGTCCAACCATTTTCGTTGGCTATCTGACCGATATAGTGGCCGTCTTCGTCGTAGTCGGAGACGGGCGTGAAGGTCAGGGAATCGAGGCCAGCGAGGTCGGCCTCATCCTGGCGGGCGTAGTGAGCGTCTTCGGCTTCCCGCTCTGCGAGGCGCGTGGCGTCCTGATAGCTGTAGCCGATCCGCATTAGGTCGTCGCGGATTTCGCGGGCATCTGCGATCATGCGGTCGGTTAGCTTCATGGTCTTCGTCATCTGTCGTCTCCCTGTGTGGCGATCATCGCCGTTTCGATACCCTAGATATAATCATTACTGAGCATAGCACAAGGGGGTCCATGAAATTATTTTCACCTATCTCGAAATTCTGAGCCAGCGCCATCGAACACGACCTTGACTGACTGGCCGACGCCGAACCGATGCTTGGCGACGATGATATCCGCGACGTTCCTGCATTCATCCATCTCGGCCTGCCATGCCTCATGCGCGTCTCCGCCCGTCCCCGCAGGTTCAGCCCGCTCCAAATAATATTCGTGACGATAGAGGAACACGATGCCGTCCGCGTCCTGCTCGATGCTGCCCGAGCCCCGCAGATCCGAAAGCTGGGGCCGCTTGTCATCGCGGCTTTCAACGCCCCGGTTCAGCTGGCTCAACAGGAGGATAGGCACCTCGCAGGCTCGCGCCAGCGCTTTGAGCCCCCGCGTGATCTCCGTCAATTCGGCCACGCTGTTCCCGCCAGACCGGCGCGCATACTCGCTGTCGATCAGCTGCAGATAGTCGATGATGATCAGATCAACAGGGCGGCGGCGCATGCGAGACCGCACCTTTGACACCAGCGTCTCCAAGACCCGGCAATCGTCGCCATCGTCAATCTCGAACGGCATGCCCCCCCAGCCCTCGACTATCCCTGCAATGCGGACCTTCTCATCCAGGCTGACCGCACCGTCCTGGATACGGGCAGCGGAGACGCCAGCAGCGCCCGCGATCAGCCGCGTAGCGATGTCATCCGCCGACATCTCCCGTGAGATAAACAGCACCCGCTTGCCCTGCCGAGCCGCGTTCATGGCGACGGTCGTCGCGAACACCGTTTTACCCATGCCTGGACGGCCTGCCGCCACCCAAAGACGGCCTGATATCAGTCGCCCCGTCACTGCATCCAGCGTCTCTATGCCCGTGGCGATGCCGGGAAGCTGCTCGTCCCGTTCGAGCCTGTCTAAAATGCCCGATGCCGCCCCGGCCAGATCGTCGCCAGACTGCCCCGGCCTCCCGGTTTCCAGCGCGTGATCCACCTCTGACGTCGTGACGGCCATGATCTCGTCAGCGTCACGCTCGACATCGGACAAAACGCTCTGCTGCGTTGATGAGAGGACATCCCGCAGCCGCCGCCGCTTCAGAAGGTCATCCAGCAGGTTCGCGTAGTCCCGAGCGTCGATGTCGCTTAGATGGCCTGCCTTGGCCTCCAGCACCCAATTCTGCGGATTCTGGGGGCGGGTCTCCTCCGGCATGTTGTCAATGTGCCGAGCGATCAGCGCCGTCGTTACGGACTTGCCGCCCGCGCGCATTCTAATCGCCGCCGCCGCCGCCGTGGCGCAGATCGGATCTGTCCAGGCTTCGTCTGGCAGCCACGACACCGCGTCAATATTTGCCGCCGAATGCATCATGCCCGCCACCAGCGCTATCTCGACATTCAGGTCAGAGAGAGTGTCCGGCGCGATGACCCCAGGGCCAGGATCTCCGTCCAGCCCGTTCATGTGGTCATCCATCCGCCGCATCCTGACCTCGGAGCGGCCTGCACCGGTATGCCGCGCGGGAGCGATGCACCAAGCATTCCGCCGCCAGAGCGAGCACCTTCCGCCCGCCCTCCCCCTTGCGTTCTGCTAGGGAGATTGTTTCCCGCGACACGCCGAGAGCGTCAGCCAATTCTTGCTGCGAGAGGCCGAGCGCGGCGCGCATCATTCTAATTCGTGACATTTTTTTACCTTTTTTTGCGTAATCCTATTGCACCCTGCATGATTCCCTGTAATATGTCCATAGACCAACACGGAGAAATCGAATGACCAAATCGACCACCCCAATCGAAGACGCGCTGGATCGCTACACAAACATCCGCCGCCTTGAGCTTTACACTCGGGGCTATAACGAGCGCGCCGCCCGTGGCGAGGTGCCAAACAGCACCGACACCATGAAGACGATAAACGCGACGTTCGGTGAGGACGCTGTCACGCAGGTCCGCAGGGCGCGGATCGCGGCTCTCGCCGCCAAAGCGGAAAGGGAGGATTCCTAATGCCTGTCACCGATTACAAAATGTCTACAGCGGTCTTTGCACCGGGCCATTACAAGGCTGACAAGACCCTGCTCGGGTTTGTCAATTTCAGCGCCCGCGTGATGGGGCCGAACGACAGGACTGGCAAATTTACCATCTACGCGAAACCCCTGGAGACAGGCCGCTGGGGCATAGTTTCCCAGACGAACCTCACCCAGACGAGCGAAGACATCATCATGGGGCTGCATGACCTCGGCGCGTTTGACGCCAACCCCGAGGGGATCGACCACCCATACGTCAACAAGGAGTATGTCTGATGACTAAAATTGCAATCGAGAATGAGGCCCACTGGCATCAGCTACGGGCGAAGAATGTCGGCGGGTCTGAGATCGCCGCGCTGTTCAACGTCAGCCCACACACGACGCCGTTTGAACTGTGGCACAGGAAGGCGGGGCTGCTCCCGGATGTAGATCTGTCGGACAATGACCGCGTCTTCTGGGGGTCGATCCTGGAACCTGCAATTGCCGAGGGCGCGCGCATCAAGACGGGCTGGGATGTTCGCAAGGTCCATGACTATATCACGGACGATCAGACCCCAGGTTTCGCCTGCACACTGGACTATGAGATCATCGGCCACCCGAAAGGTCCAGGCGTGATGGAGATCAAAAACGTCGATGGCCTTGTCCATCATCGGTGGGACCGGGACGAAGCCGGGACCAAAGAACCGCCGTTGTCGTTTCTGCTACAGGCTCAGGCGCAGATGGCCGTGACCGGATATTCCTGGGGCGTTGTGTCCTGCCTGATCGGCGGGAACCACATCGAAATCTACGAATATGACCGGCGCGAGACCATCATCGCAGAGATGCGCCGCCTCGTTGAGAAATTCTGGGACAGCGTCAAGGCCGGGACGGCACCTGACCCGAACTTTTCAGAAGACCTCGATAGCCTAAAGATACTTCACTCAGCGTCAGGCAATGGCTTTGCAGATATGACCAGCGATAACCGGCTGGCCGACCTTTGCGCCGAATACGTTGACGCCGGTGCCGCCGAGAAGGCGGGGAAAAAGCGGAAAGACGCCGCCAAGGCGGAGATGCTCACAAAGATCGGGTCATTCGACAAGATCGGCGTTGGCGTCTTCAGCATCTCAGCCGCCGAAGTCAAGGGCGGAACAGTCAACTATGAGCGGAAGCCGTACCGTGGCTTTCGCGTAAACCAGAAAAAGGGATAATGACTATGGCTAACAATGTAGCGAAAAGCGACGAATCTGTCCCCGCCATTGAAAGCGTTCGCAGGCAGCTGGAGTTGATGGCGCCAGAGTTCTCCAAAGTGCTGCCGCAGCACCTGCCGGTGGACAGGCTCCTGCGGATCGCGATGACCACTGCGCGGAACACGCCCAAGCTCCTGGATTGCGACCGGACAAGCCTTTTCTCCGCGATCATGACCTGCGCGCAGCTTGGCCTGGAGCCGGATGGCGTCCTCGGGCAGGCCTACCTGATCCCATACGGGAATAAGGTTCAGCTGGTCGTTGGCTATAAAGGACTGATCAGTCTGGCGCGGAATAGCGGTGACGTTATGAATATCTCCGCGCACGAAGTCCGAGAGAAGGATCACTTCAAGTTTTCTTTCGGCCTGAACGAGATCCTGGAACACACGCCCGCTCGCGGAGATCGAGGCGATATCACACATTTCTACGCGGTCGCCCGCTTCAAGAGCGGTGGGGCTCACATGGACGTTCGGACGGTCGAGGAGGTCGAGGCCACCCGTGACGCATCGAACGGGTATAAATCGGCCTTGCGTTATGCCAAGCGCGACAAAGAGGGAAACATCACGTCGATAAACTCGCCCTGGCATGATCATTTTGTTGAGATGGGCAAGAAGACGGCTATCCGCGCGATTGCAAAATATCTGCCTATGTCTGTCCAGCGAGCCGTGGCTCTGCAGGACGCGAACGACCGGGGGCAGACGGCACACGTTGACCGGTTCGGTGATGTGACCGTTGACGCTGAATATGCGGAACCAGCGCCGCAGGTGCAGCTGGAGAAGTCGGGATCGAAGCTGGACAATCTGGAAAAGGAAATCTCCGGCGACGATAGCGACGATAGCGACGATAGCGACGACTCGGCAGGGCCGGACGACAGCGCCGTTCTGGCGGCTGGTCGCAAGGCCGCGTCAGCGGGGTCGGACGCTCTCAGCTATCACCTGGACAACGTCACCCTGGCGCAGCGCGCTACCCTCGACAAGAACATCAAGGAATTGAAGACGTCGGCAGAAGAAGCCGACGCGCTCAAGGGGAAATAAAATGCTCAGTTTGAAAATAACGCAGGCGCTTGATCAGGTCGAGAAATATAAGGACGATTATGATGACCTCTCCAGGAGAGCGGCCCTTCTGGCTGCACGGAGAGGGCGCCTGTCAGCAGACATTCAGGAGGCCGGGTTGAAAGTGCGAGACTTCCGCCATGAAATGCAATTGGTCCCGCCAGCCCTTGTGAAACACGCGGCGGCGCTTCCACGGGAGCCGGTCGATGACACGCCGGTGCCCGTAAAGCGTGAGATATTCTGGTGGGAAACGGACTGATGGCGAAGACTAAACAGAAGCCGTGGAGTGAGGCCGAGCTAGAGACGATCCGGTCCCGCTGGTCGGCTGGTGAGCAAAGCGCGACAGAGATCGGGCGATTGCTCGGCAGGACGAAGAACAGCGTCCTGGGCATGGTCTTCCGCATGGGCGTGAAACGCGCGCCAAAGCCCGTAGTTGAACGCCCTGGGCCAAAGCGGGGTGAGCGCAAACGCAGTCGCGCCCGCAAGCAACCGCAGCGCCCCGAGCGCCCGACGCCGAAAGCCGCCAAAAAGTACGACCCGTTTGCCATGCCTACCGCGCCCAGGGAGCGGGGCAAGCACTATCCCGCGATGGAGGCAGCGCCCCCGAGGTCTCAGTGTCAGTGGATTTACGGAGAGCCATCTACCCCAGAAGCCTATTACTGCGGAGACCCGGCCCTCACCCCTCACCCGTACTGCCGCGACCACTGCGACCGCGCATACCGATCAAATAAATTCAACGACAACGTAGATGAAACGGAGATGACCGATGAATGAACAGACCCCCACCATAGGCGACAACAGCAGCCGCTTTGATTTTACCACAGACGAGAAAGGGCCGGTGTTCGATATAAACGTCATCGACGTCGAGACCTTTTTCACGGAAGACGGCCCTGTCCAGGCTTTGATTGATGCTCTGACAAAAGCCGCCAGTGGTGCTGCGCCCGACATCACGACGAAAGAGGGCCGCGTAGAGACAGCCGCCCGCGCTGCCCGTATCGCCAACATCCGAGCGTCGATTGAGCGCGCAGGCAAATCTCGCGCCGCAGCACTAAAGCTCTTGCCGAAGCAGGTGGACGCCGTCCGTCGCAAGGTGGCAGATGACCTAGCAGAACTGCGAGACAGCATCCGCAGGCCTCTCTCTGAATACGAAGAGGCCGAGCAGAAGCGTCAGGACGAGATTGACCAGCGCCTTAAAGACATTGCTGCGCTCGGGATTGTCACGGATGACTTGGATGAAGTGCTTGAAGCGCAGAAGACCCTGGCGGATACCAATCAAAATATCAGCGAGGCGCTGTACGGCGACAAAGTCGATGCCGCCCGCCAGGACGTCGAGGCGATCACCATTCACCTGTCTCGCCTGCAAAGCCAGATTCTAAAAAACCG
>Ga0208425_1000032_pt1 | contig 45137 bp, 61 predicted proteins | sample DEB08_DNA_4_FD_185496 | JGI IMG/M metagenome (GOLD analysis project Ga0208425, IMG submission 185496) | Aqueous microbial communities from the Delaware River and Bay under freshwater to marine salinity gradient to study organic matter... | ecosystem: Environmental > Aquatic > Marine > Coastal ...
AAGCCTTTGCAGGAAAAGCTTGATCTAAGTCCTGCGTTACAGTAAATAACGCAAATACAATATCTTCTTCCGTGATGTTGTTTTCCTTCATAACTGAGAGAATTAAAGATTTGGCCGAAGAAATAATGCTCAACTCATTATTATCAACTACAGCTATTGCACCACGAATACTTTTCATAATATTTGTTTACTATATAAAAAGAGTGGAACAATGTCCACTCTTTTTTAAAAACTAAGATGCAACTCAGTTACATCATGCCTTCCATGCCACCCATACCTCCAGCTGGCATTGCTGGCTCATCTTCAGGTTCTTCTGCAATCAAAGCTTCCGTTGTTAAAACAAGTGAAGCAATTGATGTAGCATTTTGAACAGTTGACCTAGTTACTTTTGCTGGGTCAATAACTCCTTCTTTAACAAGATCGGTTGTTTCACCAGTAGCGGCGTTTAGTCCAGTATTACCTTTTTCAGATTTTACCTTTTCTACCATTACTCCACCTTCGTATCCAGCATTAACAGCAATCTGACGCAGTGGAGATTCAAGAGCCTTTTTAACAATATTACGTCCAACAACTTCTCCTTCAGAACCTCCAGAAATTTTTTCTATTGAATCCTGTGCTCTTATAAGTGTTACACCACCACCAGCTACAATACCTTCTTCTACAGCAGCTCTTGTAGCGGCTAAAGCATCTTCAATTCTCATTTTCTTTTCTTTAAGTTCTACTTCAGTTGCTGCGCCAACTTTTACAACTGCAACTCCACCTGAAAGTTTTGCTAATCTTTCTTGAAGTTTTTCTTTATCCCAGTCAGAGTCAGACTCATCAATTTCAGATTGAATTTGTTTTACTCTTCCTTCAACATCAGCTTTCTTTCCATTACCGTCAACAATTGTTGTAGCATCTTTTTTAACTACTACTCTGGCAGCTTCACCTAACATATCAACTGTAGTGTTTTCTGTCTTAAGGCCAAGTTCTTCAGATATAACTTCTCCACCAGTAAGAATGGCAATATCTTGTAACATTGCTTTTCTTCTTTCTCCAAATCCAGGAGCTTTAACTGCAACTGATTTAAAGGTTCCTCTTAAGTTGTTAACAACTAATGTTGCTAATGCTTCACCTTCTACGTCTTCAGCTAAGATCAATAATGGTTTACCTGAATTCATAACCTTTTCTAATAAAGGCAATAAATCATTTACCGCAGTAATTTTTGAATTAACAATAAGAATGTAAGGATTTTCTAGTACTGCCTCTTGCCTATCAGCGTCAGTTACAAAATAGGGTGAGATAAATCCTTTATCAAATTGCATACCATCAGTAAATTCCAATTCCATTCCAAAGGTTTGACCTTCTTCTACGGTTATAACACCGTCTTGACCTACTTTATCCATAGCACCAGCAATTGTTTCACCAATCTCAGTATCTGCAGCAGAAATTGATGCAACTTGCGCAATCTCTTCTTTGCCACCAATTGATTTTGAAAAACCTGCAATAAAGTCTGTTACAGCCTTAGATGCCTCAAGCATTCCCCTTTTAACTTCCATAGGGTTTACACCTGTAGCAACAGCTTTCATTCCCTCATTTACCATTGCCTGTGCTAGAACTGTAGCTGTAGTGGTACCGTCACCTGCTACATCATTTGTTTTAGAAGCAACTTCTTTAGCAAGCTGTGCACCCATATTTTCATAAGGGTCTTCTAGGTCCACCTCTTTTGCAATAGTGACACCATCATTGGTAATGGTTGGTGCGCCCCATTTTTTTTCTAAAACTACATTTCTTCCTTTAGGACCTAGTGTTACTTTCACTACATCTGCAAGTTTATTAACTCCTGCTTCAAGCCCTTTTCTAGCTACTTCATTAAAAACTAATGTCTTTTTAGCCATTAAATTCTCCTCTTACTTACTAACTTTGGCAAGAATATCTCTACTAGATAATATAAGATATTCAGTACCTTCAACTTTAATTTCGGTCCCACCATATTTTGAGTAGACAACTTTGTCACCAACCTCAACATCTGGTTTTATATTTTCGCCATTTTCATTAGGCTCCCCAGGACCAACTGCTACTACTTCACCTTCTTGAGGTTTTTCTTTAGCTGTATCGGGAATATAGATTCCTGATGGGGTTTTATTATCTTCTTCTGACAATGGTTTTACAATTACCCTGTCTCCTAACGGTTGAAGATTCATATATATTTACCTCCTAAATAAATATCCACATTGTGAATTTAATACTGTCTTGTTTATATATGTAAATAATTTCTCTAAAAATTAAGAAATTATTGAGTTTAAACGTACATCGTCAATATTCATATCATTTGTTATTAAGTTATTTTGTGCAGCTACACATATCATCGCAGCATTATCTGTAGACAATTTTGGTGTTGGTAAATAGATATTGAGTTCTTTTTCTTCTGCAAAAATATTCATTTTTTCTCTGAGCCTAGAATTAGCCATTACCCCTCCTCCACCAGATATACTTTTTACACCAGTATCTTTCACCGCCTTAACAAAGTTTGATAATAAAGAATCAACTATGGCTTCTTGGTATGAAGCAGCAAAATCAGCTCTAGTTACTTTATCATCAATATCTAAATTATTTAGAAAGTTTGTTGCAGCTGTCTTTAAGCCTGAAAATGAATAATTATATGCATGTTTAGTTTTTGGTCTGGGGAGCACTATTTTTGCTGGATCTCCTCCTTCACCAATTTTTTGAATTGCAGGACCTCCTGGAAATCCAAAACCACAAAATCTTGATAGTTTATCAAAAGCTTCACCAGCTGCATCATCTATTGTTGTTCCAAGAAGTTGGTAGCTACCCCACTCCTCTACAAAAACAATTTGCGTATGACCCCCAGATACTAAAAGAGTTAAGAACGGAGGCTTCATTGTTTTATTTTCAATTAAAGGAGCAGCCAAATGACCAACCATATGATCAACAGTAAAAAATGGTTTATTTATTGACCATGCTATTGACTTTGCAAAATTATAACCAACAACAAGGCTTCCTACAAGACCAGGTCCGTCTGTAGTGGAAACTATATCAATATCTGAAATTTGTAAATTTGCATTATTTAAAGACGAATGAAATATATTTCGTATCATCTCAGCATGTGCTCTTGATGCAACTTCAGGAACTACTCCTCCAAATTTCTCATGTATATCTATTTGAGATGAAATAGTATTTACCAATAGCTCATCACCCTTCATTATTGCAATAGCGGTTTCGTCACAAGATGTTTCAAACCCAAGAATTATTTTGTCATCATGCATAAATTTTCTCTCTTTGAAATAGCTTTGCGTCTTCGTTTACATAATAATTTTTTCTTACACCATACTGTTTGAATCCAAATGATTGATACAAGTTCGTAGCAGCTTGATTTGATTCCCTTACTTCTAAAAGAATTTTTTCGAATTGAGAAATTTCAAAATATGTTATTAATTTCTCTGTAAGGTTTCTTGCAATTGATTGATTCCTGTAATCCTGAAGGACTCCTATGCCCAATACATGCAAATCATTTAAAGTTTTTTGAATTGCTAAATATCCAACAATTTTATCATCTTGTTCATAAACCCAGTAAAGAAATTCACCTCGATTAATTTTGTCGTTGATTGTGTCTCTATCCCATGCAGTAGAGAATAAAGTCTTTTCCAGTTTTGCTAAGTTTTCCGCAAACTCTAAAGTAGATTTTTCAATTATCCTAATCATGAAAATTTATCTCGCCTTCTAAACTCTTTGTTGAAAAAGAAACATCAGGCTCTCTCATGTATTCAAGCCTGACTTCATTAAAACTTGGATAATCGTCATTCTTAAATATTTCTCTGCCAATACTGTAAATATGCTCAGATGACACATGTTCTGGAGACCCTAGTTTAATGTATGAATTTTCACCAAAGAGATTTTCCTCCAAACTACGCCAATCGCCTACAACAAGCTTCTTATCGTTGTCTTCATTTAATTTGATTTTCAACTTTGCAGCATCCAAGACTTCCGGCTCTGTATCTTTTACCACACCTCCAGGAACTGGCTTATATAGACAAAAAGCATACTCATCTCTTTTGATATCAATAATGGTACAAATTTTTCTATGCCCAGTATGTGCGGCAAATGCTAAAGCATCCAGCCCGTTAACAGGTACCAATGGAATGCCTAGGCTGCCACATATGCCTTGTGCTACTGCTAATCCAATTCTTAAACTGGTATAGTAACCAGGGCCAATATCAAGATATAGAACACTGATTTCAGATTTATTTATTTTTGACTTATTAGTTATTTCATCAATTGACTTCATTAAAAGATTAGTAGTTCCATTTTCCGACAAAACCGAGCTGCTAGATATTAATTTTTCATCATGTATAGCAACTGAAATATATTTACCTGAAGTTGAGATTGATAAGCTATACATTTATAAAAATCTCTCTTTTTTCATAGTCAACTATTTCAATTTTAATCAAATCCATATGAGGAATATTTGCTTCCGTCATGAGATTGGCCCACTCAATTAGTACTAATGTGTTGTCCTCTGATAATGGTAAATCTAAATCGATAAATTCAGACCAACTATTTAACCTGTATAAATCTACATGAAAAATTTTTATTTCCCCCACTTCGTAATTTTTTACAATATTAAAAGTGGGAGAAGTAACGACTTCATTACAGCCGAAGAATTTTATGATTTTTTTTGCAATTGTAGTTTTGCCAGCTCCAAGAGGACCGGATAGTCCAATAATCTTTGGGAGAATAATTCCCTTTAGGTAGTGATCTAAAAAGCTATCTAAATCTTCTTCTTTTACAAATCTACTCAACTTCGACCCTCTCAAGTCTCTTTGACATATTTGTTAAAATTTCCCATTCAATTGTATTGTTCCATTCGGCAATATCAGATACTGAAATATTGAATTTCCCATCATCTGAGTTTCCTAATATCGTAACTTCATCATCTACTTTTACATCTAACCCTGTTACATCGAATAATATTTGGTCCATAGTGACCCTGCCAATTAATTTACAAAATTGATTTTTTACAATTACTTTTCCATCTGGAAAAGTATTCCAGGGATACCCATCGCCATAACCTATTGGTGAAGTTGCTATTACTGAATCACGGTCTAGGATTTTTGCTTTTCCGTATGAAACCGCCTCGCCTTTTTTTCTATGTTGTAAATTAGATATTCTTGTTTTTATTTCCATAGTTGGTAATAGTTTATTTTCACTTTCAACTGGTGAGATTTCAATACCATATGCCGCAATACCAATCCTTACCATATTAAAAGATTCATCCAAATTATAAAAAGTTGAAGCTGAGTTATCTACATGACAAAGTAAATTATCTATATCAACATTTGAAATCGTATTCTTAAATAAATCAATTGCATTTTGAGTATCTCCTTTGTCAGTATCTGCTAAAGGAAAATGTGTGCAGATGCCTGCTAGGCTCAAATTCGAATCATTAATCTTTTCAAGGAAATAATCAAATTTCTCCGGAGAACATCCTATTCGATGCATTCCAGTATCAATTTTAAGATGAACATTATATTGATTACCCGTATCTATAAGTGCATCTATAAAACTATCACTATATACGGTTAGATCTAATTCGTTTTTAAAAATATTATCAAGCTGACCTACTGAGGGCTCTGCGAGAAGAAGTACTCTTGAATCTTTAAACTCTTGTTTTACTTGAATTCCTTCTTCAATTGATGCAACTGCAAACCATTCCACTCCAGCCTCTCTTGCATTGCTTACACTCCACTTGATTCCATGTCCATAAGCATTAGCTTTTACAACAAGACATGTCTTTTTTTTAGAAACTTGAGATAAATATTGGAGATTGTTAATAAAGTTCTTTTTATTAACGTATATGTACCCTCTATCCATATCTAATTATTACCTTACAGGAACAAAGTATTCATAGAGGTATTAATCTTCATTTTGAATTTTTGGTTTTCGCGAACTAAGCGCTGCACCAATAGCAACACCTACTGCTATCCAAGTTGGTTCATTTGTGACAGCAAAAACTGCTACACCTATCGCTGTGCTAGCACCAACCCACTGTGCACCATTACTTAAGTTCTTAAATTTATTTGACATTTTATCTCCTTCTCTACTCCACCGTAACTGACTTAGCAAGGTTTCTTGGTTGATCAATAGATTCACCATTCAAATTTGCCACATGATAAGCAATAAACTGAAGTGGGATTATTGATATAACAGTAGAAAGCATTTCACTTGCCTCGGGAAGTGTAATGTAATCATTTGAAATATCCTGCAACTTCTTTGATGTGCTATCTCCTACAGCAATTACATAAGCTCCTCTTGCTTTTACTTCCTGAACATTGCTTGTCGTCTTATCTAATAAATGATGTTGACTGGCAGTAACTATTACTGGTGTTCCATCTTCTATTAAAGCTAAAGTACCATGCTTAAGTTCGCCTGCAGCTAGTGCTTCTGCATGCAAATAAGAAATTTCTTTAAGTTTTAAAGCACCTTCTGCTGCTAATGCATAGTCAAGTCCTCTTCCTATAAAATAAATATCATTCTTTTCATTTATGGATTTTGAGATTTTTTTTACTTGATCTTCACATTTAAATGTTTTTTCAATTAATGAAGGTAACTGTTTTATTTCATCAAAGGATGTACCAAGTTTTTCTTCAGAGTCCCAGTGTTTGGCTAAAAGTAGTTGCCCAACAAGCATCCCCAAGTATGCTTTCGTAGAAGCTACTCCAATTTCTGGGCCAACATGTAAATAGAATACACTATCAGCCATTCTTGCTAGTGAGCTTCCTACAACATTAACAAGTGCTAATACATGTGAACCATTTTCTTTTAATAATTCTGTTGCTGCAATAGTATCCATTGTTTCTCCTGACTGTGAAATAACAATGCCTAAATCATTTTCTCCAACAATTGGTTCTCTATATCTAAATTCTGAAGCTAGCTCTACACTTACAGGTACTCCCAGGACTTTCTCAAACAAATCTTTTCCAAAAAGTCCAGCATGATAAGCTGTACCACAAGCAACTATCCAAATTTTTTCAAATTCTTTAGCTTTGTTTAAATCAATTGGAATTTGTTCAGATCCGATCTCAAGTCGTCCAGAGATTGTTCGTTCAATTACCTCAGCTTGCTCAAGTATCTCTTTATACATAAAGTGGTCATACCCAGACTTTTCTGCTTCAGATACTTTCCAATCAATTTCTTGAATTTCTCTTGAAATTTCATTCATATTTTCATCAAATAATTTAAATTTTCCGTTTGTAATTTCTACAAAGTCACCATTCTCAAGAAATATCATTTTATTTGTATGTTCTAAAATTGCTGCGGAATCAGATGCTAAAAAAGTTTCTCCTTCGCCAACACCTAAAACCAAAGGACTCATCATTCTTCCTGCAACAATCGTTCCAGGTTCTTTTGTGGATGTCACAACAAGTGCATATGTTCCATCTAGTTTTTTAGCTACATTTGTTACTGTTTCAAGAAGTCGTCCAGTCCACTGATTACCTAGCTCTACAGCAACTACCTCTGTATCAGTATCTGATTCAAATACAAAGCCTTCCTTGAGAAGGTCATCTTTCATTTCAGCATAATTTTCAATTATCCCATTGTGGATAATTGCAAATTCATTTTGGTTATCTGAATGAGGATGTGCATTAACATCATTTGGAACTCCGTGTGTTGCCCATCTTGTGTGGCCAATGCCAATATTGCCATTAATTTTACTATTTGTAAGATGGTCTTTTAAAACCTGTAGCTTTCCTTCTTTTTTTTCAATGGTTAACTTTTCCCCATCTAAAATTGCTACTCCAGCTGAGTCATAGCCCCTGTACTCTAATCTAGATAGGCCCCCTATTAATATTGGTAATGGTTCTTTAGGGCCCGAATACCCAATAATTCCGCACATATATGCTCCATTCCAACGAGCTTGTTGAAATTTTTACTGCTTTAAGCTACCTCTGTTCAACAATTTCTCGCTGTTTTTAATAGCTTATAACGACCGCAGTGCCGAGTATGCATCCGCCGAATTTTTCGATAACATACTACCTCGTCACCTTTTTCAAGGCCTGGCGCTTGTTAGCTCGTTAGTTTCATTATAAATTATATTTCAAGTAAATAAATGATTTTTAATACTGATTATCAATTTTTCACTGAAATTAGCTAGCTCTTCTTCACTTTCTGCCTCAACTAAAACTCTTAAAATAGGTTCTGTGCCAGATTTTCTTATTAAAAATCTACCATCTAAGCCAATTTCATTATATAAATTATTGGCAATTTCATTCAATTCTTTAACTTGCTCGTTACTAGGCAAAAGATCTAGTTCTAAATTAATTAACTTTTGAGGATATTCAATAATGTTAGACTCTCTAAATTCTGATAATGTAGTGTTAAAAAAAGCTAAGGCTTTTAGTGAATAAATAAAAGATACTAAACCATCACCAACAGGGAGTTCGTCAGATATGATTATATGACCTGACTGTTCACCTCCTAAAGAAGCATTGTGTTCATTCATTGCAGCAGCTACATATTTATCACCAACTGATGTTTCAACATTGTGATAATTATTTTTTTCTACAGCTTTTTTAAAACCAAAATTAGACATGACTGTTGAAACTACAATATTGTTATTTAATTTATTTATCGCTTCTAAATATTTTGCTATTAATAAAATAATTACATCCCCGTTGCATGGAGTTCCAGTCTCATCAACAAGAATTAATCTATCAGCATCACCATCAAATGCTGCTCCTAGTTGATTTTTGCCTAAATTAGAAATAAGGTTATCTAGATGTGTTGCTCCACAATTAGAGTTTATATTTTGACCATCTGGAGTATTTGAAATTATTTTAAATTTTGACTTCTTTGATTGAAATAAGTCTTCAATAATTTTATAAGAAGACCCATTTGCTGTGTCAAAAAGAATATTAAATGATGATAAATCAAAATCAATCAAGCTTTCAAGATATTCTAAATATGCATCGTAACCTTTTGTTGAGGATTTTGAAATCGATGTTTTTTCAGGTAAAGAAATTGTTTGAAGATTATTTTCAATATTTATCTCCACATCATCGGAAAGCTTTGAACCAACATCGTTGATTAACTTAATACCATTATATTCACTCGGATTGTGCGAAGCTGAAATTATCACACCTAGGTCATGTCCAAATTTTTCAAGCAATATAGGCATTGATCCTGAAGGTAATACTCCATAGTTAACAACTTCAACCTTTTCAGAGAGGCCGTTACAAATCCAACTTAGAAGTTCTAATGATGAACTTCTAGTATCCAATATAACTGCAACAGATACTGGTGATAATTCTTTTTCAACAGAAGAAAAGATTTTTGAAACTAAATCTTCATTTAGAGTCTTATTAGGAATACCTCGGATTCCATCAGTACCGAAATATTGTTTCAATTTTGATTCTATCTCTTAGTGAATTGTTCAGCTCTTCTTGCTTTTTTAAGACCGTATTTTTTTCTTTCAACTTTTCTAGCATCTCTTGTTAAAAGACCTGCTTTTTTTAATTTTGGACGTAGGTTTTGGTCAACTTCTAATAAAGCTCTTGAAATTCCTAGTGAGACTGCATCTGATTGAGCTGATAGTCCACTTCCTGAAACATTTACAATAACATCAAAATTACTTTCCATGTTTACAACCTTAAAAGGTTTCTCAATTGTCATTTTCATACTTGGGCTCGGAAAGTATTGAGAAATATCTTTTCCATTAAATGTGTACTTTCCAGATCCCTCAACTAAGGTTACCCTCGCAACAGATGTCTTTCTTCTTCCGGTGCCATAAAATTTATTAGCCATTATCTTCTACTTTCTTTATATTAAAAATTAACTCCTGTGGGTTTTGACTTTCATGAGGATGGTCAGCATTTGCGTATATATGTAATTTTTTTAAAATTGATCTTCCTAGCCTATTTTTTGGCAACATTCCCCAAACTGCACGCTCTATTATTCTTTCAGGTTTTCTTTGACGTAGAGAATTGAAACTTTCTGATTTTATACCGCCAGGGAATCCGGAATGAGAGTGGTACATTTTTTGCTCAGGCTTTTTAGATGTAATAGCTATTTCTGATGCATTTATTACTACAACATGATCTCCAACATCTAAATGAGGTGCATATTGAGGTTTGTGCTTTCCTCTTAATATTTGAGCAATTTCACTCGCAAGTCTACCAATAGGTAAACCGCTAGCATCAACTAGGTGCCAATTACGCTCGGAAGCATCTATTCCTTCAAATGTAGTTTTAATATTCATTTATCAATCTTTTGAATTGTAACGAACTACTAGTATAAAGTGCATTGATATTTATGAAAACTAGTATTTAACTTTCCAAAGTATCAAACCATGTGCTGGTGCAATAAAGTTTAAGCGTTCACCTGATGGCTTTTTAAGTTCATTTAAGATGTCTTGAAGAGATAGTTTTTGGTCACAATAAGCCAACTGTACTCCAACAATATTTCTAACCATATTTCTAAGAAAAGAATTAGCAATTATTGTATATTCATAAATTTCATTTTTCTTTATCCATTTACTAGAGAAAATGCTCCTTTCGGGATTATTAAACTTCTCAATTTTGGAAAAAGATGAGAAGTTATGTTCACCGATAAATAATTGTGCAACTTTATTCAGGTCTTCCAAATTTAACAACGAATAATGTTGATAGGTATTTTTATTTAAGTGTGGGTAATTAGACTTTGAATCTCTAACCAAATACTTGTATGTTCTTTCAGTAGCTCCATATCGTGCATGAAAATCACTAGAAACAATTTTGAAGGAATTTATTGAAATCGAATCACCCAAGATCTTATTAAGAGAACTTATCTTTTTACTATCGAGCATAAGATCTGTTTTAATATTTACAATTTGTGATTTAGCGTGCACGCCGGCATCAGTTCTACCAGAATAATTTAATTCATATGAATCTACAAGGAGGTTTAATGCTTCTTCTAGTTTTCCCTGAATTGTAGGCTTGTTCTTTTGTTTTTGAAATCCATAATAATTAGTTCCATCATATGCAATGCTGAGCATGTAACTGTTCATCTAAACAAAAATACGAATTGGATCTGAAAACCATATCAAAATAAATAAAAAAGTTACTGAGGCAATACTGGCGATTCTATTTTCAAATAGAAAGGCAGCTTTTAGTGAGTTTGATAATACAAAATACATCCATCCAAAAATGACAATAACTGAAACCTGTAAAATGTTAGACATAATTGAAATATATGAATTTGCAATAACTAACAAACCTATAAACCCAATTAATCCATGTGTGTACCCGGTAAAAATTAATAGTGTTGGTAATTCAATTTGTTGATTAAAGGCTCTTGTCAACAAGAACCATATTCCTAAATTTGCAAAAAGCCATGCAAAGATTCCATCCACTATTCCATAAAATACAATGTCAGCAAAGTTTGAGGTTGAAGATGAAATAACTAATGGAATATATATAGCTAGCAAACTAAGAATAACAATTATAAGAGCGTTGCCCGATTCATAGCGATCGTAACTAATTTTTACGTATAAAGATTTGTCTAATCTAATAAATTTCTGAAATTGAGACCATATATCCTTCAGTGAATTCAATATTAGACTAATTCAATTACAGCTAATTCTGTTCCATCACCCTGTCTGTGAGTTGTTCTGGTAATTCTTGTGTATCCGCCATTTCGATCTTCGTACTTTGGCCCTATCTCTTCAAAGAGCTTCGCAACAATGGCTTTATTTTGAATCATCTTTAAAACTTGCCTTCTATCATGCAGGGATCCTTTTTTTGCTTTTGTTATGACTTTCTCTGCATATGGTTTAACAGTTTTTGCTTTAGTAACTGTAGTCTCTATTTTTTCGTGCTCAATCAAGGCACTGATCAAATTACTGATAATTTGATCTTCATGAGAGGCTGATCCACCTAATCGCTTACCTTTAGTAGGTTTAGGCATCAGACATATCTCCTGAGTCAAGATCAGAGCTAGTTGGCAAGCTTAAACCGAGTTCGTCTAATTTAGCAACCAATTCATCAAGGCTTTTTTGACCAAAGTTAGTTAGATTGAGTAAATCATCTTCTGTATACTCTAAAATTTGTCCAACAGTGGTTATGTTTTCTCTACCTAAACAATTTCTTGGTCTTTCACTTAAGTCTAATGCGTCAACAGAAAGGGAAAGATCGGGTGAGCTTCCTTCTGAAATAGTAAGTTCACCAAGTTCAAGACCTACACCTTCATCAATATCAGCAAAAAGTTTCCATAATTCACCTAATGTTTTTCCAACTGATGATATTGCCTCACTGGGATCAATAGAACCATCGGTCTCAACATCAAGAGTTAGCTTGTCGTAATCTGTCACTTGGCCAACTTGTGTTGGTGATACTCCATAACTAACTTTGACAATTGGAGAAAAAATTGAATCAATAGGAATAAAGCTTGAATCACTAGTCTTATTCTTATCAGCTAACCTATATCCAACTCCATGAGAAATCGAAACTTCCATATCTAATGTTGAATTATCAGACAATGTACAAACTTTAAGATCTGTATTTACAACCTCTACTCCCGCAGGACATTGGATTTGTGCAGCTAAAACATCTCCGGGGCCTTTAGCTTTAACTGTCAATGTATGATTTTCTTGATCTTCAACTTTTAACACTAGTCTTTTCAAATTTAGCAATAGATCTAGAACATCTTCTACAACACCAGGAATAGAAGTAAATTCATGATTTACTCCGTCAATTTTAATGCCTGTTACAGCAACACCTGGAACTCTTGAAAGAAGTGCCCTTCTCATAGTGTTACCTAATGTGAGACCAAATCCTGGTTCCAATGGTTCAATAACAAACTTCGTCCTATTTTTTCCCAGATCATCTTGAGTAATCTCAGGTCTTTGTAACATTAACATTTATTCTTTTCTCCTCTCAAATCTTTATTTCGAATAAAGCTCAACTATTAACTGTTCTTCAATTTGTGAACTTGCATCATTTCTAGTTGGAGCAGAAGCAATCTTAACTGCTTTTTTCTTGCTGTCTACATCCAACCAAGAAGGGATAACATAATCTTGCCCAGTATCAATAGTATGTTGAATGATAATCATATCTTTACTAGCATCTTTAATTTCAATTACATCTCCAGGATTAACTTGATGTGATGGAACGTCAACGAACTTTCCATTTAACTTAAAGTGCCTATGAGATACTAACTGTCTAGCTTGAGGTCGAGTTGCTGCAAAACCAGCTCTATAAATTACATTATCTAATCTAGATTCAAGTAAAACTAATAAATTTTCACCAGTAATGCCATCCATTCTGGTAGCTTCTTTGTAATAGTTACGAAACTGTTTTTCTAAGACGCCATACATATATCTGACTTTTTGCTTTTCTTTTAATTGAGTACCGTAATCAGTTTCTCGTGCCCTTTTCCTTCCATTTTCTCCAGGAGGATAGGGTCTATCTTGTAATGCTTTGTCTCCTTTTCGGTTTTCAAAAACATTAAATCCAATTCTTCTTGAAACTCTTACTCTTGGTCCAGTATATCTTGCCATTATCCTCTTCTTCTCTTTTTAGGTCTACAGCCATTATGAGGAGTCGGAGTAATGTCTTTAATTGTGCCAACATCCATACCCATATTTTGAAGTGTTCTTACGGCAGTTTCTCTTCCAGCTCCAGTTCCGCTAATAATGATATCAAGCTTATGTACGCCATATTCTGTTGCTCTTCTAACTGCTTCTTCAGCAGCAACCTGAGCAGCATATGGAGTTGATTTTCTTGAACCTTTAAAACCCACTGATCCTCCTGAGGTCCAGACAATTGTCTGTCCGGATGGATCAGAGATGTTGATAATTGTATTGTTAAAACTTGCTTTTATGTGTGCCACACCTGAAGGTACGTTTTTTTTAGTTTTCTTTTTAGTTTTTTGATCAGCCATTATTTAGTTGCCTTTTTCTTTCCAGCTATAGCAAAACGAGGGCCTTTTCTTGTTCTAGCATTAGTGTGAGTTCGCTGGCCTCTTACAGGAAGTCCCATCCTGTGTCTTAATCCTTGATATGTTCCAATTTCTGTTTTTCTTCTTATGTTTTGAGATACGTCTCGTCTGAGGTCTCCTTCAACTCGAAAATTAGCTTCTATATATTTCCTAATTTGTGCAACTTCATCATTTGTTAAATTATTAACACGTGTACTTGGGTCTATCTTTAAATCTTTACATATATCGTCAGCTCTTTTAGAACCAACACCATGAATATATTGAAGAGATGCAATAACTCTTTTTTCTCTTGGAATGTCAATACCGGAAATACGTGCCATTAAGTTTTAACCTTGCCTCTGCTTATTACGAGGATTTCTTTTATTGATTACGTATAATTTGCCTTTTCTCCTAACGATTTGATCGTTTGGACCCCTCTTTTTAATGCTTGCTTTAACTTTCATTTATGTCTCCAAATTATCCTACCTCGTGTGGGATCGTATGGTGAAACTTCCATCTCAACAACATCCCCAGGTAAGATTCTTATGTATCTCATCCTCATTTTTCCAGACACATGAGCTAATATTTCTGCTCCACTTTCAAGTTCAACCTTGAAGGATGCATTTGGTAAAGTCTCCATAACAGTCCCTTGGACCTTAATTATGTTTTTTTCTTTTTCTACCAAAATTAGCCTTGATTATGTGACCGATTTACTAGATTAGTGCGATTTGAAACTATTACAAACACAAAATTAAAATAAGTTTTCTGTAAATACATACGTTCCTTCCTGCGTCAATCCAATAGTATGCTCCCAATGAGCTGACTTTTTGCCATCAATTGTCTTTACAGTCCACCCATCTTCATCAACATAATTATCTTCTGAACCTAAATTAAACATTGGCTCTATACATATAGCCATACCTGTTTTTAACTCAAATCCAGTGTTTTTCTTACCATAGTGTGGAACTTGTGGCTCTTCATGCATTTCTTGACCAATTCCATGACCAACATAATTTTTTACATTGCCAAGATTATTTTTCTTAGCAATTTTGTCAATTTTATTACCAATAGTCCCAAGTTTTTGACCATCTTTTACAAGTTTTATAGCTTCGTGCAATGCATATTTAGTTTTGGACAACAAGTTCTTCTCTTCTTCGGTAATTTCGCCAACTCCAAAACTAAATGCTGCATCAGCGTGGTAACCTTGAAAAATTACTCCAACATCAACTGAAATAATATCTCCTTCAGAAATGACATATTCATTTGGAATTCCATGAACAATAACATCATTTGGCGAAGCACATATATGAGCTGGAAAATCATGGTAACCTAAAAAACTTGGTTTTACATTTGATCTTTCTATTATTCCTTTAGCAATTAAATCGAGATCTAAAAGGGTCATACCCGGTTTTGTTTTATCAAATATTTCATAGTGTATATTTGAAACAACTTTTCCAGCTTTACGCATTTTTTCGAAGTCTTCAGAAGATTTATAAGTAATCATATATATTTAGTTAAAGTGTTTAGCGATATCGTGATAAATTTTATCTATGTCACCAACTGCATCGATTCTGAAGACTTTATCTTGTTGATTATAAAAATCAATTAATGGCTCAGTGTCTTGTGTGTAAATCTCAAATCTAACTTTAATTGACTCTTCTGTGTCGTCAGACCTACCACTAGTTTGTCCTCGCAATAATATCCTTTGAACTAATTCTTCTTCATCAACTTCAAATACAAATACTTTTGAAACTGGAAATTTATTTCTAATATCTTCTAAACTTTTCGCTTGAGGCAAGGTTCTAGGAAATCCATCAAGAATTGCACCATTTTTACAATCATCGCTTCCTAACCTTTCAACAAGCATTGCAATAACTAAATCATCTGATACCAACTGTCCTTCATCCATTACACTTTTGGCAATCTTACCAAGGTCAGTTTTGTTATTTATATGAGCTCTCAGCATGTCGCCCGTTGAGATATGAGCTAGGCCAAATTCTGACGCAATTTTTATAGCTTGTGTGCCTTTTCCTGCACCTGGAGGTCCAAGAAATATCTTTAATTCACTCAATCAATGAATCCTTCATAGTTTCTCATACTTAGTTGGCTTTCGATTTGTTTCATAGTTTCCAAGGCAACACCAACAGTAATTAAAATTGAAATTCCGCTAAACCCAAGTGGTATATCCCAAATAGCAGAAGCGATAGATGGTAATACAGCTACTGATGCTAGAAATATTGAGCCAGGTAAAGTTATTCGATTTAGAATATGTGATAAATAATTAGTAGTAGATATTCCAGGTCTAACACCGGGTATAAATCCACCCTGTCTTCTTATCATGTCTGACTGCCTTACTGGATCAAACTGTATGGTTGTATAGAAATATGTAAAAAATATAATTAAAATCCCTAAGAAGAAAATGTAAAACCAGGTAGTTCCTTGAGAGTTAGCTAAGTTAACATCTATCCAGTTTCTAATTGCTGCAGTAACAGAGTTGTCTTGTGGAAGAGAGGTTGCTACCAAAGCCGGGAAGAAAAGAATGCTTGTTGCAAATATAACAGGTATAACACCAGCACTATTTACTTTGAGTGGGATATATGTACTTTGACCTCCCATAACTTTTCTACCTCTTACTCTTTTTGCAAACTGAATTGGTATTCTTCTCTGCCCCTGTTCAACATAAATTATTCCTACAATCATTAAAAAGAACATGAGCATCAAGAATGAAAATTGACCAATTCTTCCCTGACCGGCAGTAACTTGGTATGCACCTCCAAATTGTGCAGGTAGTTGGCTTACAATACTTGCAAAAATAATTAATGACATCCCATTGCCAACACCTCGTTGAGATATAAGTTCACCTATCCACATAATAAAAGCAGTTCCAGCAGTCATAGTAAGTACGATTAAACCGACTCTAGATGGTGTGTAATTTGGAATTAAAGATATACCTCCTGTAAGGCTTCCTCTGGAAAAAAGATAAGTTAATGCAGTTGACTGAAGAAGTGCTAATACAACTGTTATGTACCTTGTCCATTGTGTTATTACTTTTCTTCCTGACTCTCCCTCTTCTTGTAGCTTTTGCAATCTAGGAATAACAACAGTAAGTAGCTGTAAAATTATACTTGCAGTGATGTAGGGCATAATTCCTAGAGCAAAAACAGAAAAAGTTTCTAGTGCACCTCCAGAGAAAAGATTAAGGAGTCCATATATACCAGCTTGAGATCCAGAGTCAGTCAAACGTTGAACAGCTTCTAAATCAACGCCTGGAACAGGAACTGCTGCACCTAATCTATAAACAGCAAACATAAATAATGTGAAAAATATTCTTTTTCTTAAATCTGGAATTTTAAAAATATATCTAAATATTGAGAGCTGCATATTTACTCTTCTATAATCTCTACTGTTCCGCCAGCACTCTCAATTTTATTTTTTGCAATTTCACTAATTGCATGGATTTTTAAGTCAATCTTTTTTGTTATCTCGCCATCTCCAAGAACTTTAACAAGGCCTTTTTTTCTTGTTAAACCAAGTTCGCGAAGTGAGTCAGGTGTAACTTCACCTTCAACATTTTTTTCTTCAAGTTCACTTACATTTACAACAACATATGACATCTTAGGGCCGTTTTTAAGACCTCGTAATTTAGGAATCCTTCTGTAAAGAGGGATTTGACCACCTTCAAAGTATGCTGGAACTGTTTTTCTAGCTCCGGTTCCTTTTGTACCTCTACCAGCTGTCTTTCCTCTTTTACCAGCTTCACCCCTACCTTTTCTCAATTTTTGCTTAGTTGAACCAGGGGTTGGTTTTAAATGGTGAAATCTAAGTTTTTTCATTATTTAATTTCCTCAATTTCAACAAGGTGTTCTATTTTGTCGAGCATACCTTGAATCATAGGATTAATTTCTCTTTCAGTATATGAGTTAATTTTCTTTAATCCTAAACTTCTAACAGTTTCTCTTGCCTTTGGCTTCTGGCCAATCAAGCTTCTTTTTAAAGTTATTCTAACTTTCATCTACAACCTGTACTTTTTTTTGAGCTTTTGTCTTTTCATATGCAGCTACTAATCCGGGAGGTGCAACTTCTGAAGCTTTCTTACCTCTCAGTTTTGCTACGATATCTGGAGTTCTCTGATTTAATAAACCTTGCATAGTTGCCTTTGCCACATTTAAGTGTGTTGGAGATCCTAATGATTTTGCTAAAATGTCTTTAACTCCAGCTACTTCAAGCACTTGTCGAGCAGCTCCACCAGCTATGACTCCAGTACCAGGTGCTGCTGGTTTTAGTAAAACTCTTGAAGAGCCATGTTTACCTATGATTGTATGAACAATTGTAGATCCAGCCATTGGTATTTCCTGTACATTCTTTTTTGCATTTTCGATTGCTTTTTGAATTGCTAATGGCACTTCGGAACCTTTACCATAACCAATACCTGCATTACCATTGCCATCACCTACAGCTACAAGTGCTGTAAAGGCAAAATTACGTCCACCTTTTACAACTTTTGCAACTCTATTAATGTGTATAACACTCTCTTGAAATTCCACCTCTGACATTAAAATTCTATTCCTTTTTCTCGTATTCCGTCTGCAAGGGACTTAACTCTACCGTGGTAAATGTAACCTCCTCGGTCAAATACTGCGGATTGAATTTTTAAATCTTTAAGCTTTCCGCCAAGAAGCTCCCCTACTTCTTTAGCTGATTCATTTGTTAAGTTTTTCGATTTTATTTCTTTTGAAAGAGTACTTGCGGAAGCTAATGTAACTTGATTCAAATCGTCAATTGCTTGGACATAAATATTGTTATTACTTTTAAAAACAGCCAATCTAGGAACAGTCGAGGTCCCAGAGATTTTTTTTCTTATTCTTATTTTCCTGTGTAGTCTTTTGTCTTTTACTTTCATTAAAACTTAAGCTCCTGCAGTCACAGCAGCTTTACCTGCTTTCCTTCTTACGTATTCGTCTTTGTAGCGAATACCTTTACCTTTATATGGCTCAGGTGGCTTGATAGCTCTAATATTAGCTGCAACTTGACCGACTAAGGCTTTATCAATACCTGATACAATAATTGTGTTTTGGTCAGGAACTTCAAATGAAATTCCTTCAACTTTATTAAAAATTACTGGGTGAGAAAATCCACAAAGTATCTCTATATCATTTCCCTTTAATGTAGCTCTATGTCCAACTCCTTGAAGCAAAAGTGTTTTACTATAACCTTCAATTACACCTTGAATATCATTTGCAACTAATGACCTATAAAGACCGTGAAGACTTCTTACTTCTGGTACTTCTGAAGATCTAGAAAAAATTAGTTCATTTTCATTAATAGCAAATTTTATCCTTTCATCAACTACTTCAGTAAATAACTCACCCTTTGGACCTTTTACAGAAATCTTATTTCCTGATATGTTCAACTCAACTTTTTCAGGGATTAAAACTGGCTTATTTCCTATTCTACTCATGACCATACCTCACAAATTAACTCTCCACCTAATTTACGTTTACGAGCCTCTGAGTCTGAAAGAAGACCTCTTGATGTTGATATAATAACTGTTCCCAAGCCACCATTGTTTCTTGGAAGTTCATCTGAGCCAACATAAAGCCTACGACCAGGTGTACTTAATCTGTTTAGCCCAGCCAATACTGGAGATCCGTTTTCTGAATATTTTAAATCAATTTGTAACTCTTTTTGGGAAGATTCACCATTTACCTTTACGTCGCTGATATAACCTTCAGTTTTAAGTAGCTTTGAAAGTTCATGTTTAAATTTTGAGTGTGGAATAGAAACAGTAGGTTTGTTCACCATAGAAGCGTTTCTTATTCTAGTTAAAAAATCTGAAATTGGATCTGAATTCATGCTACCAAGATGCTTTCTTAATTCCAGGAAGCTCACCTTTTAGTGCTAAGTCACGAAATGTGTTTCTCGACATTCCAAACTTCCTTAGCGTACCTCTGGGTCTTCCAGTTACTTCGCACCTATTTCTATGTCGAGTTGGAGATGCGTCTCTAGGCATTTTTGCAATTTTCTTTTGAGCTTCTCTTTTTTCATCATATGAGGTCTCAGGATCTTTAATAATATCTAATAGTTCTTGACGCCTGTCGGAATAAACACCAATAGTTCTTTTTCTTTGATTATTTTTAGCTATTTTACTTGTCTTTGCCATATTTAATTCTCCCTAAACGGAAATCCTAGCGTTTGTAATAGTACATAACCTTGGTTGTTATCGTTAGCAGAAGTACAAATTGTAATATTCATTCCTCTAATATCTCTTACTTTATCGTATTCAACTTCAGGAAATACTAATTGCTCAGTTAAGCCAAGAGTGTAGTTTCCATTGCCATCAAAGGATTTTTTATTAAAGCCTCTAAAGTCACGAATTCTAGGTACAACAACCTGAACAAATCTATCATAAAATTCCCACATTCTATCTCCTCGTAATGTAACAGAGACTCCTATAGGCATTCCTTCTCTAATTTTAAAACCAGCGATAGATTTCTTTGCTCTTCTAATAACAGGTTTCTGTCCAGAAATAGCTGTTAACTCATCTACCATTGACTCAAGGGCTCTTCCATCTGTAGCAGCTTTTCCATCACCAATGTTAATTACAATTTTTTCAAGCATAGGAATTTCATTTACATTTTCTAAGCTCAATTGGTCCATAACTGTACTTTTAAGTTCATTTCTAAATTGTTCTTTTAATCTAGGAATCATGCTTCATCACCTGTCTGAGCCAAAACTCGGTATTTTTTTCCATTTTTATCAAATCTATATGAAACTCTTCCTGCTTTTTTCTTAACAACTAAGGCTACATTAGAGACATTTAAAGGCATACTTTTATCAATTACCCCACCTTGCATAGTTTGGCCTTGAGGTTTTTGATGTTTTTTTGTCACATTAACTCCCTCAACTAAAACTGTTCCTTTCTTGGGAAAAGCTTGGAGAACTTTACCTTGCTTACCTGCATCTTTTCCAGAAATAACTTTTACAGTATCACCTTTTTTAATTTTCACTATATAACCTCCGGTGCGAGAGAAACTATTCTCATAAATTTCTTTTCTCTTAATTCTCTTCCAACAGGTCCAAAAATTCTTGTTCCTCTTGGCTGGTCTTGATCGTTGATAATCACACAAGCATTCTCGTCAAATCTTATATAGGTGCCATCTTTTCTTCTAGTTTCTTTTTTTGTCCTAACTACAACTGCACTGACTATTTCACCTTTTTTAATCTGGCCGCCTGGTATAGCATCTTTAACAGTTGCAACGAATACATCACCTAAACCTGCATATCTAATCCTAGAACTACCCTTAACTTTTATACAAAGGACTTCTTTTGCTCCAGAATTATCAGCAACTTTTAATCTTGATTCTTTTTGTATCATCTAGCTCTCTCAACTATCTCTGTTACACGCCATTTTTTTGTCTTTGAATAGGGCTTTGTTTCCATAATTTTTACGGTATCTCCCACTTTTGCTTCAAAACTGTCATCATGTGCATGTAGTTTTCTTGTTTTCTTAACAATTTTTTTATATTTAGGATGAGGAAATTGAATTTCTATAGACACGGTTACTGTTTTTTCTCTTGAATCAGAAGTAACTATTCCTGTTCTTGTTTTCCTAAATGTTCTATTTGAATCAGTCATAATTACACTTCCTCAGTACTTTCTTTATTAATTTTTTCAGTTAAAACAGTATTAGCCTGTGCAATTTCTTTTTTAATTTTCTTAAAAACAGATGTGTCTTCTAACTGGCTTGTGGCTAATGAGAATCTTGAATCCATAAGTTCTTTCTTCAAATCAATTATCTTATTTTGCAATTCACCGATTGATAGTTCTCTTAAATCATTTACACTCATAAGTTATCCCTTTTGACAAACTTAGTTTTCATTGGCAACTTATGTCCAGCTTTTCTAATTGCCTCTCTAGCGACATCTTCAGGTACACCTGAAATTTCAAAAATTATTCTTCCGGGTTTTACAACAGCAACATAATACTCAACATTACCTTTACCTGAACCCATTCTTACTTCAGCAGGTTTTTGAGTTACTGGTTTGTGTGGAAAAATATTAATCCATACTTTACCACCACGTTTCATAGTTCTTGTAATAGTTATTCTTGCTGACTCAATTTGTCTTCCAGTTACATAAGAAGTTTCAACGGCTTGAATACCATAGTCTCCAAAAGTAACAACATTGCCACCTTTAGAGTTGCCTTTTCTTCTACCTCTATGAGATTTTCTAAATTTTGTTTTTTTAGGCATTAACATAACTTATTCTTCTTCCAATATTGATTTTTCTTCAAGAATTGATTTTTCTTCTTCAAAATTTGCTTGAGCTACTTCTTTTGTAATTTTTTTGCCGCCCCCAGCTTCAACGATATTTGAACTCTTGTCTTCACTAGCTTTCTTACCACCACCAGCTTCAAGAATTTTCGATTTTTTTTGTTCTCCAACAGCTGCTTCTGCTCTTGACTTAACAGACTTTACTCTACCCGCTGCAGGTCCACCGCTTGCTAAATTAGCTTCAGCTGAAATTTTTTCTTGTCTTAGTTTATTAGAACCAACTACGTCGCCTTTATAAACCCATACTTTAACTCCAATAGCCCCAACTGTTGTATGAGCTGTAGATCGTCCAAAATCAATGTCTGCTCTTAAGGTATGGAGAGGTACTCTTCCTTCCCTGTACCATTCTCGACGGCCCATTTCTGCCCCGCCTAATCTTCCTGAGCACTCAACCCTAACACCTTCAGCACCAGCTTTTAATGCTGCTGTAACTGCCCTTTTCATAGCCCTTCTAAAAGCTACTCTGTTTTCTAATTGATCCGCTATTCCTCTTGATAGAAGTTTTGCATCTAATTCAGCTTCACGAATTTCGATAATGTTAAGTTTTACAGGTTGCTTTGAAAGTTTTTCAATACCTTTTCTTAGTCTGTCTGCTTCCACACCTTTTCTTCCGATAACTACTCCTGGTCTTGCAGTATGGATATCTACCGTTAAAGTTCCGCCTTTATCTCTTCTTTCAATATCTACTCGTGATACAGCAGCTTTAGGTAGCTCTTTTGTTAAAAATTTTCTAATTTGATAATCTTGGTTGACTAAATCTTTGTAATCTTTTCCATTAAACCAACGTGACTTCCAGTCATTTACAATTCCAATTCTGAATGCATAAGGATGTGTTTTTTGACCCATTATTCACCTACGCTTTCTAACTCTATCAACAAATGCGATGTTCTTTTATTAATTCTTCCAGCTCTACCTCTTGCTCTTGGTCTAAATCTTTTAAGAGTTGGTCCTTCGTTTGCAATGGCTTTTGATATATACAAATCAGAAGCATTTAAATTATAATTAGCTTCTGCATTAGCTAAAGCACTCTCTAATACCTGCTTTATTTCAGTAGCAGCTTTTCTTTTTGTAAATGTTAAGACATTGAGTGCATCTTGTACTTCTAAACCTCTTATCAAGTTGAGTACTAATCTCATCTTATATGGTGATTGACGAATATATTTTCCTTGTGCTTTAACTGTTGTATTTTCCATTAGCTTTGTCCCGGATGTCCTCTAAATGTTCTAGTTGGTGAAAACTCTCCTAATTTATGACCAACCATTGCCTCAGTTATAAAAACAGGTAAATGTTGTCTCCCATTGTGTACTGCAATAGTCAAACCGACCATCTCAGGAACGATTGTTGATCTTCTACTCCAGGTTTTGATAACACTTTTATTACCTGTATTTTGTGCATCTTCAACCTTCTTCAAGAGATGCTCATCAACAAATGGTCCTTTTCTTAAACTTCTAGCCATAATTAATTTCTACCTTTTTGAGATCGTCCTCTGACAATTGCTTTATTACTGTACTTTTTCTTGTTTCGAGTTTTTTTCTCACGTTTTCCCCAAGGGCTTACAGGCACCCTACCTCCTGATGATTTACCTTCTCCACCACCAAGTGGGTGATCTACTGGGTTCATCGCAACACCTCTTGTTTGAGGCCTAACACCTTTCCATCTACTGCGTCCTGCTTTACCAAGTTTTGTAAGCTCAGCTTCAGCATTTCCAACAGTTCCTATTGTTGCCCTACAGTCCATAGGTACTGTTCTCATTTCGCCCGAAGGAAGCCTTAGCAAAGCTGACTCGCCCTCTTTGCTCATTAACTGAACTGAAGAACCTGCTGACCTAGCCATTTTTGCTCCTCCACCTGGTCGAAGTTCAACAGCGTGAACAAAAGTACCAGCTGGTATATTTCTTAAGGGTAAGCAATTTCCGTCTTTTATGTCTGCTTTTGAACCTGACTCAATTATTGCATCAACGCTAATTCCATCAGGTGCAATGATATATGCTTTTTCACCATCTTTATAATGAAGCAGGGCTATTCTTGCATTTCTGTTAGGGTCATACTCTATACCTGCAACTCGAGCAGGAATTCCATCTTTAACTCTTTTAAAATCTATAATTCTATATTTTTGCTTGTGGCCACCACCTCTGTGTCTAGAAGTAATTCTTCCTTTATTATTTCTGCCACCAGAAGACTTTTTTGATTGCAATAAGGATTTTTCAGGTTTCTTTTTAGTAATATCTTTAAAGTCAGTTGAAACCTGACCCCTCATACCTGGTGTTACTGGTCTTATTTTTTTAGAACCCATACCTATACTCCAAATGCTTCTATAGTTTCACCCTCTGGGAGAGTAACAATTGCAATTTTTTTGGTACTTTGTTGACCGTAAATATACCCGAAACGTTTTTTCTTACCTTTTCTATACATTGTATTAACTCTTAATACACTCACATCAAACATTTGCTCTACAGCTTTCTTAATTTGAGGCTTATCAGTTTTTGGATCAACAAAAAAAGTGTATGAATTTGATTCTGAAATTCTATCATAAGACTTTTCAGAAATGACAGGTGCAAGGAGTACGTCTTCTAAGTATTTCATGATTCATCTCCTAAAAATGTTGAAATAGCATTATCGGAAAATATAGTGTCATCTGTAGAAATAACATCGATAGCTGCCAACTTTTTCACAGATACAAGTCTGGAGTTTTTAATATTTTTGAATGATTTATGCAAGTTTTCATCGTTATCTGAATAAACAAAAGTAAAACCTCTTTCAATTTTAAGTTCCTTAAGGGATGCAACAGCCTGTTTTGTAGATGGGGTATCAAAATCTTTTCCACTAAGAACAAATACTGATCCTTCAGATAGTCTTTGAGAAATTGCCATATTAAGTGCTTTCTTTTTCATTTTCTTTGGTGTTCTGTCTCTATAAACTCTTGTTCCTGGTCCATGAGCAATACCACCGCCTATAAATTGTGGCGATCTTAAAGAACCTTGTCTTGCTCTACCGGTTCCTTTTTGTGCCCATGGTTTTGCACCAGTTCCAGATACCTGCGCACGTGTTTTGACAGATGCAGTGTTATTTCTAAAATTTGTTCTACTTCCCTTTACTACTTGGTGAAGTAAACCGAGGTTAATTTCTTCAATAGGTTCAAATTTATATTGTTTTTTTGAAACTTTATTATCTGAAATGTTAATTGTGTCAATTTTTACAGTCATTTTGTTACCTTTACAGCACTTTGGACTTGAACTATGTTGCCTTTATTCCCAGGTACTGAGCCATTAACTAAAAGATAATTTTGCTCTTCATCTAAACCAACAATCGTAACTGATTGAATTGTACTTTTTTGATTTCCCATTCGCCCAGCCATTTTTTGACCTTTAAAAACATGACCTGGATAAGATGCATTACCTATTGATCCTCCAGCTCTGTGAACTTTATGTACACCATGGCTGGCTTTTTGACCAGAAAAATTATGTCTTTTCATTACTCCAGCAAAACCTTTTCCTTTAGAAATTCCAGTAATGTCAACTTTTTGACCTACTTCAAAAAAATCTTTTACATTTATTTTTTGACCAGGATTCAAATCTGTATCTTCATTTACTTTTACTTCAAAAAGTATTTCTCCTGGATCAACTTTATATTTTTTGTAATGGCTTTCAAGCGGCTTAGATAATTTCTTTTTTGATCCAATAGTCAACTGAACTGCGTTGTAGCCATCTTTTTGAGTATTTTTAACTTGAACAACTCTACAGTCTGATACGTCTAGAACGGTAACACCAAGTGAATTTGAGTTTTCATCAAATATTTGAGTCATACCTATTTTTTTAGCAATTAATGTATTCATAATTTAATCTCAACTTCAACACCTGCAGGAAGATCTAATCTCATTAGAGAATCAACCGTCTTTGGGGTTGGTTCGACTATATCAATAAGTCTTTTATGAATTCTCATTTCAAAATGTTCTCGAGATTTTTTATCTACATGAGGAGATCTTATAACACAGTATCTGTGAATTTGAGTAGGTAGAGGTACAGGGCCTTTAACTTTTGCTTGAGTTTTTAACACTGTTTCAGCAATTTTACGCGCAGACTCATCTACGACATAATTGTCGTAAGCTTTGAGCTTAATTCTTATTTGCTGTTGTTTTGCCATTTTTTCCTCAAAAAAAACCGGGAATATGAAGTCTACTCCCGGTTAATTTTTATTACTCTATAACTTTAGTTACCTGTCCTGCTCCAACAGTTCTACCACCTTCTCTGATAGCAAATTTAACTCCCTCTTCCATAGCAATTGGGGAAATTAATTCAACTGTAATTGGAACGTTATCTCCAGGCATAACCATTTCAGTGCCTTCCGCCAAGTGAACTTCACCTGTTACGTCAGTTGTTCTGAAATAAAATTGTGGTCTATATCCTTTAAAGAATGGGTTGTGTCTTCCACCCTCTTCTTTGGTTAAAACATAGACTTCAGCCTCAAATTTAGTATGTGGTGTTATTGAACCAGGTTCAGAAATAACTTGACCTCTTTCAACATCTTCTTTGTCTACACCTCTTAAAAGAAGTCCGACATTATCACCAGCTCTACCTTCATCAAGTAGTTTTCTAAACATTTCAACACCAGTACATACTGATTTTGATGTTTCTCTAATTCCAACGATTTCAACTTCATCGTTGACATTTACAATTCCTTGTTCAATTCTACCTGTTACAACAGTACCTCTACCTGTGATAGAAAATACGTCCTCAACTGGCATAAGAAATGGTTTGTCAACAATTCTTGTAGGTTCCTCGATGTAGCTATCCACGTTTTCCATTAATTCAAGAACAGCTTTAACTCCATCTTCTTTGCCTTCAAGTGCTGCTAAAGCAGAACCTTTGACAACAGGAACATCGTCACCTGGGAAATCATATTCATTTAGTAATTCTCTTACTTCCATTTCAACAAGGTCCAACAACTCATCGTCATCTACCTGATCTACTTTGTTAAGAAAGACAGCTATAGCTGGAACTCCAACCTGCCTAGCTAGAAGGACATGCTCTCTAGTTTGAGGCATTGGACCATCAGCAGCAGATACTACTAAAATTGCTCCATCAACCTGTGCAGCACCGGTAATCATGTTTTTAACATAATCAGCGTGACCAGGCATATCAACGTGAGCATAATGTCTGTTAGGTGTCTCATACTCTACGTGAGCAATCTGAATTGTGATTCCTCTTTCTCTTTCTTCAGGTGCTTTATCAATATCTTCAAAAGCTGTAGCTTCTCCACCTTCATTCTCTGCTAAGACTTTTGTTATAGCGGCCGTCAATGTGGTTTTACCATGGTCAATGTGTCCCATTGTACCGATGTTCACATGAGGCTTGCTTCGGTCAAATTTTTCTTTTGACATTTTTTTCTCCTTTTATTTAAAATCTAAATCAATCAAGATTTAGACTTCAACCTCTACTCCACGAATACTCGCAGTTATTTCTTTTGTTATGGAGTCTGGTACAGCTTCATAACTGTCAAACTGCATCGTAAATGTTGCACGGCCTTGAGTTCGAGAACGCAAATCAGTTGCATACCCAAACATTTCTGATAACGGTACTTTAGCATTAACGACCTTTGCAGATCCTCTTTGCTCCATTTCAGCTATCTTTCCTCGTCTTGAGGATAGATCTCCGACAACATCTCCCATAAAATCTTCTGGTGTTACCACCTCTACTGTCATAACTGGTTCAAGAAGTTTTACTCCAGCTTTTTTTGCACCATCTTTTAGAGCCATCGACCCAGCAATTTTGAAAGCCATCTCAGAAGAGTCTACATCATGGTATGTTCCATCTTTCAGTGTCGCTCTTACATTAACTAGTGGGTATCCAGCGAGAACTCCTGTTTCCATAGCAGCTTCAACACCAGCATTTACTGATGGTATGTACTCTTTAGGTATTCTTCCGCTCTTGATCAAGTCAACAAACTCGTATCCTTCTTCTATTGGCTCAAATTCCATAACTACATGACCATACTGGCCTCTACCACCACTTTGACGAATATATTTGGCTTCAACATCTGTTTTCTTTTTAAGGGCTTCTCTATATGCAACCTGAGGTTTTCCAATGTTTGCTTCAACTTTGAATTCTCGTTTGAGCCTATCAACAAGAATATCTAAATGTAACTCTCCCATTCCTGAAATAATTGTTTGACCAGTTTCTTCATCAGACTGTACTCTAAATGTTGGATCTTCTTCTGCTAATTTTTGTAGACCTTCAGATAGTTTTTCTTCATCAGCTTTAGATTTTGGTTCAATAGCCACAGAAATAACTGGTTCGGGAAAGGTCATAGATTCTAACTGTATTAAATCTGATGAAGCAGAAAGTGTATCACCTGTTTTGGCGTTTTTAAGACCTACACCTGCAACAATGTCTCCTGCACAAATAAAGTCGATATCTTCTCTAGAGTTAGAATGCATTCTTAGAATACGACCGAGTCTTTCTTCTTTGCCTGTTGTAGTGTTTGTTACTTTATCACCTTTGTTGAGTGTTCCAGAATATACTCTGAAGTATGTGAGTTTACCAACATGAGGATCACTAACTACTTTAAAAGCTAATGCAGAAAATGGGTCATCGTCACTATGATCTCTTGTAATTTCATTTTCTTCATCTCCTGGTTTAAAGCCTTTTACTTCATCTATATCTAAAGGAGATGGCAAATAGTCAACTACAGCATCAAGCAATAACTGTACACCTTTATTTTTAAAAGCACTTCCCGCTAATACAGGAACAAACAACCCATCGAGAGTTCCTTTTCTGATTGCTTTCTTTATGTCATCAACTGTAAGCTCTTCTTCTGCAAAATATTTTTCAAGTACATCATCATCTGCTTCAGCAACAATATCTAAAAGTTCTTGTCGTTTTAACTGTGCTTCTTCTAATTTATCTTCAGGAATATCTGAAATGTCCCATTCTGAACCATCATCTTTTGACCATGTATGTGCTTTCATTTCTACAAGGTCAATAACGCCTTTAAAATCAGCTTCTGCTCCGATTGGTATATGTAATACAGCTGGCTTAGCTTCGAGTCTGTCAATAATAGATTGAACATCAAAATCAAAATCTGCACCTGTTCTGTCTAATTTATTAACAAAGCAAATTCTTGGAACACTATATTTGTCTGCTTGTCTCCATACTGTTTCTGATTGAGGCTCTACACCTGCTACTCCGTCAAATACTGCTACAGCTCCATCTAAAACCCTCAGAGATCTTTCAACTTCAACTGTAAAATCAACGTGACCAGGAGTATCAATAATATTAATTGTATGCTTATTCCATGCACAGGTTGTGGCAGCTGATGTAATTGTTATTCCTCGTTCTTGTTCTTGCTCCATCCAGTCCATTACAGCAGCTCCGTCATGAACTTCGCCAATTTTATAAGTTTTACCGGTGTAATAGAGGATACGTTCAGTTAACGTAGTTTTACCAGCATCAATATGAGCCATTATTCCGATGTTTCTTAAATTTAATAGTTCAACTTCTCTAGACATTATTTACCACCTGTAATGAGCAAAAGCTCTATTTGACTCTGCCATTTTATGGACATCTTCTCTTTTTTTGACAGATGCTCCTGTTTTGTTACTTGCATCCAAAATTTCTCTTCCAAGTCTTTCAGACATTGTTTTTTCTCCTCTATTTCTAGATGAACCAACTAACCATCTGATTGCAAGAGTTGTGCTTCTTCGATAAGGAACTTCCATTGGCACTTGATAGTTAGTACCACCCACACGTCTAGATTTTGTTTCAATTTGAGGTTTTATATTTTCGAATGCATCTTTTAATACATTTATTGGGTCAGAACCTGATTGTTTTTGTACTAATTCAAGAGCACTATAAACAATGCCACTTGCCAAATCTTTTTTTCCATCTAAGAGAACTTGGTTAATTATCTGTGAAACTAAAACGCTGTTATAAATAGGGTCTGGTTCTGCTTTTCGTTTTAAAGATGGTCCCCTTCTCATAATTTAACCTTTTTTACTTCCGTATCTTGACCTAGCTTGTTTTCTATCGGTAACTCCAGAGGTGTCTAGAGCTCCCCTAATCACTTTATACCTAACACCAGGAAGGTCTTTTACCCTTCCCCCTCTTACTAAAACAATTGAGTGTTCTTGTAAATTATGGCCCTCGCCTGGAATATATGCAGTGACTTCTGTGCCTGTGGATAATCTTACCCTGCAAACTTTTCTTAAGGCAGAGTTAGGCTTTTTAGGTGTAACAGTATATACGCGAGTACACACACCCCTTCTTTGAGGAGATCCTTTAAGTCCAGGTGTCTTTTCTTTAGACACTTTAGACTTTCGTCCTTTTCTTACCAACTGTTGTATAGTGGGCATAATTTATCCAATCAATAAATTTAATTTTTGGCTTACCGAAAAAGAAGTATATGACGAATTTAAAGTTACAACAACCTATTATTTATAAGTTTTTATTCGTCTTCTTCCTCTTTTTCTTCACCTAACATAGCTAACCATTGCGCAGGATTTGGCAAAGCATCATCATCAGATTCTTCTGAAGATGGTGTCATAAATCCTAATTCCGAAACCTCAGGAGCATCCGGCAAAGAAGGTGTAAATGATTGATATGCATTTGAACCAGTACCTGCTGGAATTAATGTACCAATAATTACATTTTCTTTTAAACCGCTCAAGGAGTCACTACTTCTCTTCATAGCAGCTTCTGTGAGCACTCTTGTTGTTTCTTGGAAAGATGCTGCTGATAACCATGAATCTGTTGCAAGGCTAGCTTTTGTGATACCCATAAGCTCAGGTCGTCCTTCAGCAGGTACTTTACCGTCTTTGACTAACTCTTGGTTAGTCTTTCTAAATTGTGTTGTATCAGCTAATTCGTTTGGTAAGAATTCAGAATCATTAGATTTAACAATCCTTACTCTTCTCAACATTTGACGAACTATCATCTCAACATGTTTGTCATGAACCTCAACTCCCTGATCTCTGTAAGTCTTTTGGACTTCATCAACAAGGTATTCTTGACAAGTTCTTACTCCATTTATTTGTAAAACTTCTTTAGGATCTTTTGGTCCAGTTGTTAGCGACTGTCCTGCTTCTAATGCATCCCCTTGATTAATTAAAAGAGTTTGTCTTCTCAAAACTAATAACTCAACTTCTTCTTTTTCATTAGTGATTAAAACATTTCGATTACCTTCAGGAGTAACCTCAATTGATTTGACTTTTCCATTAATTGGAGAAAGGACTGCCTTACCTTTTGGTGTTCTTGCCTCAAAAAGCTCAACAATCCTTGGAAGTCCAGATGTAATGTCTAACCCTACTACTCCACCAGTGTGAAAAGTTCTCATTGTAAGTTGAGTACCAGGCTCTCCTATTGATTGAGCTGAGATAATACCAACTGCTTCGCCAACTTCAACTGGCTTTCCTGTGGCAAGGCTAAATCCATAACACAAAGGATCCATTGATTCTGGATTAAGCGAGTTGAACGGAGTCAAGACATGAACATCATCAACTCCAGATTTACCAATTGCATCGAGCACCTCTGCATCAATATAAGTACCTTTGGTAAGTTTTTGCCCATTATCGAGTTGTACTAATTTCTTATCAACTTTTAAATCTTCAGATAATACTCTGCCATAAAGGGTTGAGTGTAGATATCTACTAACTTTTCCATCAATCTTTATCTTTTTCTTAGTTCCTCTCCAGTCAATATTGTCATCACCTAATTCTTTAACTACAATTCCTGCTGCAACATCTACTAATCTTCTTGTTAGATAGCCAGAGTCAGCAGTTCTTAAAGCTGTATCAGCAAGTCCTTTCCTTGCACCGTGAGTAGATATAAAATATTCTAAGACAGACATACCCTCTCTAAAGTTACTTTTAATTGGACGTTCAATAATATCTCCCTTAGGGTTAGCTACTAATCCTCTCATGCCTGCAAGTTGTCTAACCTGCATCATATTTCCTCTAGCGCCTGACTTAACCATCATGTCTACTGGGTTAAACTCTTCTGCTTCTAATTCAAGCTTCATCGCTTCCTGTACTTCTTCAGTAGCTTCATTCCATATTTCAATAATTTTTTGTTTTCTCTCATTTTCAGTGATGACATCAGCTTGAAACTGCTTTTCAACTTTTTCAGCTTCAGCTTCATGTTTTTCAAGTATTTGATTTTTACTTGGAGGAGTTTTTACATCAGTCATGGCCACACTTAAACCAGCTTTAGCACCAAATGTAAACCCGACAGATTTCATTGAGTCAAGAAATACTCTTAATTCTGCTTTGTTATATCTTTCAATTGCTTCAGCGATAATTTTTTTCATTTGTGGCTTTCTCACAGACGCTTGAATAAATGGAAAATTAGGAGGAAGTATAGAGTTGAAATGTAATCTACCTAAAGTTGTTTGAAGAAGTTTTGATCCATCGACTGGTTGTTCAGTTAACAATTCAGAAAATCTTCCATATAGCTCTGAATGCATTTCAGGATCACCAGCTAATTCTCCAACTCTCACATTTATTGGAGTTTGGAGTCCTATATGTCCATTCTCATATGCAATCTGAGCTTCATTAAAGTCAACAAAATTGAGCTCTGCTGTATTAAGTTCTTTATGACATTCTGTAATGTAGTACAAGCCAATAACCATGTCCTGGCTAGGTGAGACAATTGGATTTCCGGATGCAGGAGATAATACATTATTAGTGGAAAGCATTAATACTCTTGCTTCAGCTTGAGCTTCAGCTGAAAGTGGAACATGAACAGCCATCTGGTCACCATCAAAATCAGCATTAAATGCTTCACAAACTAATGGGTGAACTTGTATTGCCTTACCTTCAACTAATATTGGCTCAAATGCTTGAATTCCTAATCTATGTAAGGTTGGAGCTCTATTTAACAATACTGGGTGTTCTTCAATGACTTCTGCTAAAACATCCCAAACCTGAGCTCTTGATCTTTCAACCATTCTTTTTGCAGATTTAATATTTTGAGCTAATCCCAACTCAACTAATCTTTTCATAACAAAGGGCTTAAAAAGTTCGAGTGCCATCATTTTAGGGAGACCACATTGTTGAAGTTCTAAATGAGGACCAACAACTATTACTGATCTAGCTGAATAGTCAACTCTTTTACCTAATAAGTTCTGACGGAACCTGCCTTGCTTTCCTTTTAACATATCTGAAAGGGATTTGAGACCCCTACCACCAGCACCCGCTACAGCTCTTCCTCTTCTACCGTTATCAAATAATGCATCAACTGATTCTTGAAGCATACGCTTCTCATTACTAATAATTATCTCAGGAGCACCAAGTTCAATTAGTTTCTTAAGTCTATTGTTTCTATTTATAAGTCTTCTATATAGGTCATTTAAATCTGAAGTAGCAAACCTACCCCCATCAAGCTGGACCATAGGCCTAAGCTCAGGTGGAATAACTGGTATGACTTCAAGAATCATAGCTTCAGGAGGGTTTTTACCATCAGCAAAAGGCTTGATGACTTTCATCCTCTGAATAGCTCTTTGTCTTCTTTGGGCAGATTTGGAATCTAAATCTGATTCAAGCTTCTCCATTTCAGCTTTTAAATCTACTAACTGAACTAATTCCCTAACGGCTTCTGCACCCATTCCACCAGTAAAGTATTCATCATACTTATCAATCATTTCGCGCCATAAGGTGTCATTTTCAATGAGTGTTTTAGGTTTTAATGTTTTAAGAGTCGAAAAAGCTTCTTCAATAACTTTTATTTCTGCATCTGATTTAGCTTTTTTTTGCTTTATTTCTTTTTCTACTTCTTTTTTTCGTATTTGAATTTCAGGCTCAGGAATTTTAGCATTTTCCATAGCTTTAATTTCTGTATCCATTTGTTTAATTCTTTTTTGCTCCCACTCTTCAAAGTCCTCATTGACAATTTCTACTTCTGCAACTACAGCTTCATCAAGTTCAGCTAAATCTTTTGTTCTTTTTTTTGAATCAATAGAAACTACCAAATACGCAGCAAAATAAATAACTTTCTCAAGTTCTTTTGGTGACATGTCTAGAAAATAACCTAAACGACTTGGAACTCCTTTAAAATACCATATATGTGTTACAGGAGCAGCAAGCTCAATGTGACCCATTCGTTCACGTCTTACTTCTCTTCTAGTAACCTCAACACCACAACGTTCACAATTAATACCTCTATATCTAATTCTTTTATATCGTCCACATGAACATTCCCAATCCTTGGTGGGGCCAAAAATTCTCTCATCAAACAAGCCATCTTTCTCAGGTTTCAATGTTCTGTAGTTTATTGTTTCGGGTTTCTTAACTTCTCCAAATGACCAGCTTCTCATCTGATCAGAAGTTGCAAGACTAATACTTAATTCATCAAATATTTTTTCCATAATTTATACCTCTGCCTCATCTTGTTCTGGCCTTGTCATATCAATTCCAAGAGTTTCAGCTGTTTTAACATATTCATCACTGATGTCTTTCATTGAAATCTCTTCACCAGCAGAGAGGATTTCAACATTGAGACATAAACTTTGCATTTCTTTTAATAAAACTTTAAAGGATTCAGGGATTCCAGGTTCTGGAATATTATCACCTTTAACAATTGACTCGTAAACCTTTACCCTACCCACAGTATCATCAGATTTAATTGTGAGAAGTTCTTGCAATGCATAGCTTGCACCATATGCTTCAAGAGCCCAAACTTCCATTTCTCCAAATCTTTGACCACCAAATTGTGCTTTACCTCCAAGAGGCTGTTGAGTAATCATTGAATAAGGTCCTGTTGATCTAGCATGAATTTTTTCATCTACTAAATGGATTAATTTCAATATATATGTGTAACCAACTGTAATTTTTGCATCAAAAGCCTCTCCTGTTCTCCCGTCATAGAGTGTTGCTTTTCCATCTTCATTAACAAGCAGACCCCCATCACGATTAGGATTTACATTTCTCAAAATTTCGTGAATCTCATCTTCATCTGCACCGTCAAATACAGGAGTTGAAATAAGGGTTCCTGGTTTTGCGCCTTTTGCAGCTTTAGTTGATCCTTTATACTCAGACCAACCCTGATCTGCAGCCCACCCAAGATGGGTCTCTAGAATTTGACCAAGATTCATACGACTTGGTACACCAAGTGGTGAAAGCATAATGTCTAAGGAAGTGCCGTCTTCCATGTAAGGCATGTCCTCAATAGGTAGAATTTTTGAAATTACACCCTTATTGCCATGTCTACCAGATAATTTGTCTCCAACTTGTATTTTTCTTTGAATAGCTACATAAACTCTAACCTTTTGATTAACTCCAGGAGGGAGGTCAGCACCATCATCTCTTTTAAGTATTTGGACATCAATAACTTTTCCTCTTTCACCGTGAGGCACTCTAAGAGAGGTATCTCTAACTTCTCGTGCTTTTTCACCGAATATTGCTCTTAAGAGTCTTTCTTCAGGTGTGAGCTCAGTTTCTCCCTTAGGAGTTACTTTACCAACCAAATAATCTCCAGGAGATACTTCAGCACCAATTCTTACTATTCCCATTTCATCAAGATCCATCAAAACTTCTTCTGCAACATTTGGAATATCTCTTGTTATCTCTTCCTCACCTAATTTTGTATCTCTTGCTTCTATTTCATGCTCAGCAATATGAACAGATGTCAATACGTCTTCTTTGACAAGTCGTTCAGAAATAACAATGGAATCTTCAAAGTTGTAACCATCCCAAGGCATGTATCCAACTAATAGGTTTTTACCAAGAGCTAACTCTCCACCTTGAGTACTAGGTCCATCTGCTAATACATCTCCGGGCTTAACTTTTGTTCCAACCTTAACAAGGGGTTTTTGATTCCAACTTGTAGCCTGGTTTGATCTCTTAAATTTTAAAACAGTAAAGCGATGTTTTTTATTTGTTCCATCTTCTTTAATGGTAATTTCATCTCCAGAAACCTCTTCAACTGTTCCTGAAATATTAGATATAAGGGCCTCACCTGAATCTCTTGCAACATTTTCTTCCATCCCTGTGCCCACATATGGAGCTTCTGTTTTCACTAACGGAACAGCTTGTCGTTGCATATTAGAACCCATAAGTGCTCTGTTGGCATCATCATGTTCTAAAAATGGAATCAAAGCAGTTGTAACTGAACAGATTTGTTTAGGACTTACGTCCATAAAATCAATTTCTTTATCAGAGACAAAAGCAACAGCACCGCCATTTTGTCTAGAAAGTACCCTTTTGTTTTGGAACGTGCCATCTTCTTTTAAGGGAGCGTTTGCTTGAGCTATTGTGTATTCGTCTTCCTGCGCAGCTGTGAGGTAAACAGCTCTATTTGTTTTTACAACCCCATTTTCAACTTTCCAATAAGGAGTCTCTATAAATCCGAACTTATTAACTCTACCGTAAGTTGCTAATGTTCCTATTAAGCCAATATTTGGACCTTCAGGAGTTTCAATTGGACACATCCTTCCGTAATGAGATGGATGAACATCTCTTACTTCAAATCCGGCTCTTTCTCTTGACAACCCACCAGGACCAAGAGCCGATAGCCTTCTCCTGTGAGTTAAGCCCGCAATTGGATTTGGTTGGTCCATAAACTGGCTTAATTGACTTGTACCAAAAAATTCTTTAAGTGAAGCTTGTATTGGTCTTATGTTAATAAGAGATTGTGGAGTGATTGCTTCAGGTTCTTGAGTTGTCATTCTTTCTCGTACAACTCTTTCAAGTCTACTTAGTCCAACTCTTACCTGATTTTGTACTAGCTCACCGACAGTTCTGATTCTTCTGTTACCAAAATGATCAATATCATCAAGACGTACTGGAATTTCTTTACCTTTATTATTAATAAAAGAATCTTCTCCAGCATGAAGAGCTATCACATATTTAATTGAGTCAATCATGTCATCAATTCTGAGCATTCCATCACCCTCAGTTGTGTATGTTTCAGCGTCTTTTTCTCCATATTGACGGCCGAGTTTTTGCTCTACTTTATATCTACCAACTTTTGTTAAGTCATATCTTTTTGGTGTATAAAACATTTGTTTTACTAAATTCTTAGCTGATTCAACTGATGCTGGTTCTCCAGGTCTTAATTTTCGATATAAATCAATTAAAGCGGCTTCCCTTGTAGTATCAGGATCTCTATCAATAGTATTATGTACCGATGGATAATCGCCAAGTAACTCAATTGCATCTTCTTTATTTTCAATGACATCAAGAGCCATTAGGAATCCAGTAATGTGCTGTCTTCTTTTTCGATCTACCCTAACACCCAAAGTATCTCTTTTATCAGTATCAAATTCTAACCATGCACCTCGTCCAGGAATCATTTTTCCGATAAATACTTCTTTATCAGATGTTTTGTCGATTTCTTGAGAAAAGTAAACGCCAGGAGACCTGACAAGCTGACTGACTATGACTCTTTCTGTACCATTTATTACAAATGTTCCAGTATCTGTCATGATTGGAAAATCACCAAGGAAAACAGTTTGTTGTTTTATTTGACCTGTTTCTCTATCTAAAAATTGTGCAGTAACATAAAGTGGTTGTGAATAGGTAGAGTCAGTTATTCTACAATCTTCAAGAGTCTTAAGTGGTTCTTCAAAATAGTGATTTAGAAACTCTAATGAGAATCTACCAGAGAAATCTTCTATAGGTGATATCTCATCTAATATTTCTTTGAGACCCTCTTCTATAAACCATTTGAATGAATCTTTTTGTATAATTAATAAATCTGGAATATCTAGAACTTTTGGAATCTTGGCAAACGAAAGTCTAGAATTCTGAACAGCGGACAACAAGCCTCCTCAAAAATTAATAACAGCTACCCGAAAGGTAGAGTATATTAGTACTTTTTATTTAAGCAAACAAATAATAGTAATATTATTTGAGCTCTACAGTTGCGCCAGCACCTTCAAGAGCTTCTTTTGCTTTTTCAGCATCTTCCTTAGAAGCGCCAGTAAGAATGTCTGACGGTGCATTATCAACAAGTTCTTTAGCTTCTTTTAGACCAAGGCTTGTTAAGCCTCTTACCTCTTTGATAACCTGAATCTTTTGAGATCCGGCTGCTGCTAGAACTACGTCAAACGCGTCTTTTTCGGCACCCGCACCTGCATCATCTCCTCCACCAGCTGGTGCAGCAGCTACAGCTACAGGGGCTGCGGCAGATACGTCAAATTTCTCTTCGAAAGCATCAAGAAAATCTTTCAGCTCAAGAACAGTCATTTCCTCAAAGACACCAAGCAACTCATCAGTTGTCATTTTTGCCATTTGTTATTCCTCCTCATTACTAACTTCATCAGAAGTTACATCATCATTCTTTGATTCATTAACTTCAGAAACTTCACCATTTGAAACTTTTTTATCAACTAATGCACTTAATGCATATCCAGCTTTACTAATTATTGCTTTGGTGCCAGCCGCAACTTTTACAAGGGGTGCATTAAAGCCACCAGCTATTTTCGCTAACAACACATCCCTAGGTTCAATATTTGCAAGGATATTAATTTGATCGACAGATAATGGTTCTGCATCCATTAATCCACCCTTAATTACGAAAGCCTCATTGTCTTTTGAAAATTCTTTTAATACTTTGGCTGCTTCGACAGGGTCAGATTCTATTACTGTCACACCAGTTGGGCCAGAAAAATATTCCGTAAGGGATTCCAGGCCTATGTTTTCTGCAGCTCTTTTAGCTAATGTCATTTTTACAACATTGAATGACGCCCCGGCTTTCTTTAATTCTCTTCTTAATTGGGTCTGCTGTGAAACAGTTAATCCTCTGTACTCAGCAAGAACAAGGGAGTTTGCAGATTGAAATAATTCTTCCAGATCTTTAACCGCTTGTACTTTGTCTTCTCTAACCATAAAAAAATCCTTGCATACCAAGGACCTTAATCGGGTTACCTACGTTAGATTTACAAACAACGACTAACGGTCTTTGGTTTTAATTGTTCTCTAACAATATAAACGTATTCGAAATTTAAATACAAATAAATTATAGATTTATATCTATTGGGATTGAAGGTCCCATAGTTGATGACATGTGAACACTTTTAATATACTCTCCTTTAGAGGAAGCAGGCTTGGCTTTAATAACTTCAGCAATCACTTCTTCAAAATTTTGAAGAAGTTTTTCCTCATCGAAAGATACTTTTCCAATAGACATGTGTAAGTTACCTAATTTATCATTTTTTATTTCAATTTTACCTTTTTTAAAGTCTTCTACTGCTTTTGCAACATTTGGAGTTACGGTTCCTGTTTTAGGATTTGGCATTAATCCTTGTGGTCCTAATATTTTTCCAAGTTGACCAACTTCAGCCATCATTTCAGGAGTTGAAATAACAATGTCTACATCAAGTTTTTGCTCAGATGCAACTTTAGTAGCTAGTTCTTTACCTCCAACAATATCTGCTCCTGCTTTTTCAGCTTCGGTAAGAGCTTCTCCACCTGCGAATACAGCGATTTTTATATCTTTACCAGTTCCATTTGGTAACGAAACAGTCGTTCGAATATTTTCTTCGGCAGATTTAGTATCAATACCTAAAGAAAATGCAACATCAACTGACTCATCAAATTTTGCAGTTGAATTTTCTTTACAATGCTTAATAGCTTCAACTTTAGTTTGTTTAGAAGTCGGAATATTTGACTTTGCTTTATTGTAGTTTTTTCCGTATTTTTTCATTTTTCTCCTTTGGTCCGAGCGATATATTATCTCCCAAAATTAATTAGTTTTCTACAGTTACTCCCATTGATCTAGCAGTACCTGCAATTATATTTATTGCTGCATCTATGTCGTTAGCATTTAAATCTTCCATCTTTGCTTCAGCTATATTTTTTAATTGATCTCTAGTTATAGAACCTACTTTTTCTTTATGGGGCTCTGGAGAACCTGACTCTAAGCTAATAGCCTTTTTAATTAAATAAGATGCAGGTGCTGTTTTAGTAACAAATGTAAAAGAATTATCTTCGTATATTGTAATTTCGACAGGAACAGTTTCTCCTTGGCGACTCGCTGTATCATTATTAAAAGCTTGTACGAAGTCCATTATGTTAACTCCATATTGACCAAGGGCTGAACCTACAGGTGGTGCTGGTGTTGCTCCTCCACCAGGTATTTGTAATTTAAGTAGTGCTTTTATTGGTTTTGCCATAATCTTTCCTAATTTTTTACTATGTCTGTAAAGCCTAACTCTACAGGTGTTTCCCGTCCAAATATATTAACTAGAACTGTGACTTTTGATTGATCTAAATTAATTTCTTCAATAATTCCATTGAAGTCTGCGAATGGCCCAGTAGTAACTCTTACTGTTTCGCCAACTTCAAAGTCTGGCTTAAATTTAGGAGATTCTTTTTTAAGTTCAACTTCTTCATTAGATCCTAAAATTCTTTCAATTTCTCTCCTTGATAAAGAAATAGGTCTTTTCCCAGATCCAACAAATCCAATAATAGATGGGGTATTTCTAATTTCATACCAAGTGGTATCATCAAGGTCCATTCTGACTAAAACGTATCCTGGAAATGTTTTCTTTTCTAAATTGACTTTTTTACCATTCCTAATTTCAACAACCTCGTCAGTTGGAATAACAACATCATAAACCTTGTCTTCAAGATGAAGGTTTTTTATTCTAGTAAGAATATTCGTTCTAACTTTTTTCTCATGTCCTGATTGAGCATTTAATACAAACCATTCACCTGGTAAATCGTAAGGGTGCATAGGAGCAGATTCTACTTCTAGAACCTCTTCTTCAGAATTTTCTAATTCTTCTGTTGTTGCTGTTTCTTCTAACATTATCCTCCGAAAGATAACAGATTAATCAAAGTATTTTTAAAACTAAAGTCCATTCCAAAAATAAAAATTGTAAAAAAAGCAATTGTAACAATAGTAACAACAGTAAAAGAGGTGAGGGTTGAAGATGTAGGCCAGTTAACTCTTTTCAATTCTGTTCTTACTTCTCCTAAGTAGTTAGCAACTCTCTTGAGCCTTGAAACTTTTTCTCCAGATTGGTATTTTCCAACATTTCTGTCAGCTTTCTTTGCCAGACGCTCTTCACGTTCTGACATTCTTCTCATTTCTCTATTCATTTCATTCATAATTACCTCTGCAGGGGCGGTGAGACTCGAACTCACAACCTACGGTTTTGGAGACCGTCGCTCTGCCAATTAGAGCTACACCCCTTAGCTATTGCTCTTTCTCTAAATTGTTAGACGAGCGCTTGTTTCCAAATATTAAAAACATAATTGATAATATTCCGAGCAATGTCAATAATATTATTTTTGTGCTCTTACTTGTAGTAGTTTTTACTTTTTTATCTAGAGATGACATTACTTTTGATGCAAAATCTGATGGAACTTCTATATCTTTATTTAACTCATTATCTAATTCCTCTTTAAAGGCTTTGTATCGCTTACCAGCAACTTGACATTTAATACAAGAAGAAGCATGGATATTATCGTCAAATCCAAAGTACGAATTACTCAAATAAGAAGAAAGCATTTTATTTCTTGTTCTTTTGCACAAAATATTTTTTTTAAAGTTAAAGAGAAAATTTTTCATCTATCAACCTCTTCTAAAATAAGCCTTAATTTCTGATGTGCTCTATGAAGCCTTACTTTTGCAGCTGTGACACTTATATCAAGATAGTCAGCAATTTCTTTATGCGATCTACCTTCGATATTTTTAAGCTCAACAATTATTCTCTGTTCTATGGGAAGCTTATCTAGAGCGTTAATCAATACAGAAGACAAATCAGAATTTATAGCAACTAATTCGGGATCTTTTTTCTCATCAATAACAATTGGCTCATATGTGTCGTCAATATTTAGAGTATTATGTTTTTTTGCTTTTTTTCTTAATGTCCATGCTGTGTTGACGGTTATTCTGTAAATCCATGTACTAAAAGTAGAATCACCTCTAAATTTTTCGATTGCTTTCCATGCCCTAATAAATGACTCCTGTGCAACATCATTAGCCATTTCTCTATTACCCGTTAGTTTGTATGCTAAAGAAAAAACAAGTTCCTGATGTCTTATTACAAGCTGTTCAAATGCAGCTTTTTCCCCTAATTGTGATTTCTTAACAAGTTCGGAATTAGATATTCCCTCACCGTTATTGTTCAATTTAGATATAGTACTCATTCCTTTAACTAAGAATAATTATGAAAAAACAATAAAGCTATCTTTTTTCTCTATGAAGTTGATGTTTTCTACAAATAGAACAATATTTATTAAATTCCATTCTGTCAGGAACATTTGTCTTATTTTTTGTAGTAACGTAATTATGCGCTTTACACTCTGTGCAAATCATTGTTAAAGGTGGTCTCTTGTCTGAAGCCATCTTCTTCTCCTTTTTTAACTTGTAGCGGCGGGCAGACTTGAACTGCCGACCTCACGATTATGAGTCGTGCGCTCTTACCAACTGAGCTACGCCGCCATAAGACTTAGTTTAGCCTCTGAGCCCTCTTCCGGGATTGAACCGGAGACCTCTTCCTTACCATGGAAGTGCTCTACCGACTGAGCTAAGAGGGCAAAGTGCCGAGAGTAGGATTCGAACCTACGAAGGCGTAGCCGGCAGATTTACAGTCTGCTCCCTTTGGCCGCTCGGGCATCTCGGCATAACAATAAAGTCTATATAGAGTTTAGATTATAAATAAAAATTAGTGAGATGAATTTTTATTTGATTAGGATTATTTTATGGATAAAAAAATACATAAATTGATTGATAAATGGCTTGATAACAATGTTATTTCCCGATCTGTCTATGACGAAATTATTAATTTTGAAAAAGATGCAAATCCATCACAAAAATCCAATGTTGCTAAAGCAATCACATTAATAGGTAGCCTTTTTGTACTTTCTGGTTTACTTGGAACTTTGCCGCTAATTTGGGACAATTTAGCTTATTGGGCACAATTAATTCTTTTGATTGTAACAACTGTATTTTTAATTTATGCAGCAAACTACAGTGAAAAATTTGAAGACAGAAATTTATTTATATTTAAATCTTCTGAAAGGGTCTCATCTGTTCTTTATCTGATATCAACTATTTCATTTGCTTCAGTTATTGTGTTCTCGTTAAATATTTTAAATACAACAAACCTGATTAATTTTTCAGATGATATATCAATTTTAATAGCTTCCTTTCTTGTACTTATTTATGCAGTATATCTATACATCAAAACTGGCTTAATTTTTCAGCATATTGCACTCTTTTACACTTCAATATTTTTCTTAGGATCATTAGGTAATTTACTCTTTCCAAATATAGAACCGTGGGCTGGTGGTTTGTTCTTATTTTCAACTGGTTTGATATGGGGTCTTTATACTTTGAATGAAGTTCTTGAACCAAGTTGGTTAGGATATTTACTTGCATCATCAACTATTTCAATTGGATCAATAATTTTTATTAATGATCTTGTAGGAAGTAATAATTTACTTGAAATTATTTTGCTTATTTTGGGTTCGATTATTTTTGTATGGGGAAGCATTCAGCTTTCTGAGCAAGTCATATTCTTTATAGGCGGTTTAGGTTTAATCATAAATCTCCCAAGACTAATAACTGAGTTACTTCCTGATAATATTTGGCCTCCTTTAATTTTATTCATGGTGGGTGGCGTGTTGGTTGCTGTTGGACTTTATTTAAATTCCATAAGAGAAAATTTAAAAATTAATGCCGAATAAACGTCTTCTTTTTATCTCTACAGGAATTCTTCTAGTTACTACTTTTATAGTTGGTATGTTTGGAGTGGTACCTCTACCGGAATATGATTTAATTACAGAAGATTCTAATTTTGAAGGAAAGGTCATTTATCATGTTGAAGTCCAAACAAAAAATATTATCCCACCAGCTCCAGACATTTTGGATAGTTGCATTTTATATGTAGATCTGTCAGAAAAACCTATAGAGGAAAAAAAGATAATTTGTAATAGTGATCTTTATGACTATTCATACGATATTTATTTTTATGATGCTGAAATATATCAAGAAAACAGCATTCTTTTGAGATACTGGGATTCACAATCTGATAATGAACAAAAAGCCCTATTGGTAAATATTGACACTGGTCAAGTAACTGATCAAATATCACTCAATTTTTCAAATTATGAAAATAATCAAATGAACGTCTACGGTGAAAAATTAATTGAACCTTGGGATACATCTGATTATGAAACAAGATTAATTGGAATCTACTATGTAAATAGAACTGAAACAATAGAAGTTTTTAGTTCGAAAGCCCCTACTAATTATTATTATGAATCTCTCCATTGGTCACCAGATGGAAACAGTATTATTGCTGGTGACTCAGAAAATAATCTCATCATATTTTCTAAAGATAAAACATCTAAGCCCGCGCAAATAGATTTTGAAAATTTGCAAATTGAGATGTTTGATGATGATAGAAGAGTGTTAATTGGTGTATTGGGGTGGACTAATTAATTAAAAGGTTTTTTTGGCCTTACTCCAATCTCGCTGATTACATAAGCTGCGCTCTTATTAGCAATTTCAGCAGATTCATTTATAGATAATTTCTTTTGAAGGCCGTATAGATACCCTGCAGCAAAAAAATCTCCTGCTCCAGTTTTATCTTTAACAATTGTGTCTGTTGCCCCAAAACTATACTCTTCATCGTTTGCTAAAATCAAGACTCCCTCTGGACCAAGGGTGCATATTAGCTGTTCGACATTAGGAAAGTTTTCTAAGAAGTATTGAATTGAACTATTTGTGGAATCAGATTGAAAAAGACTATTTAGTTCATCCTCATTACAGAAAACATAATCAATATCATTTTTAATGAATTCAATAAAACTATCTCTATGAAGGTCTACACAAAATACATCTGACAAACTTATAGCGTTTTTTCCTCCTGTTTCCTTATTGTGTTTAGCAGCCTTTAAAAAAGCATCCTTA
>Ga0208425_1000037_pt1 | contig 43668 bp, 39 predicted proteins | sample DEB08_DNA_4_FD_185496 | JGI IMG/M metagenome (GOLD analysis project Ga0208425, IMG submission 185496) | Aqueous microbial communities from the Delaware River and Bay under freshwater to marine salinity gradient to study organic matter... | ecosystem: Environmental > Aquatic > Marine > Coastal ...
TAAACTTGAGTAGCGAGATCTCCTTTGTTTTCTCCATCGACAAATCTTCGCTCAGAAGCCGCTGTCCAAGCAGGACGAGAGAAAGGTCCACCTGGAATACGGGGCTCAACAGAAGTAGTAAGAGTGCTGAGAGTTCCTGTAGCAAAAGCAATGTTATAAACATACTGAGAAGATACTGTATCGGCTGTTAAGTAATAACTGCGACTACTTGTGACATACAGCGGATTACTGTCCGTTGTATAATCTATCACTGTCCCGTAATGAGTCATCATAAGCTCACCACAAGCGGTAGTTGATTGGTCAGCCAAGATAACAGAAGCCGAATAGGTTCCTGTATTGAATGCTGACCCAGCATATGTATCGGACAAATCAGACCACAAATAAGAATCCATTGGCCATATAGATGCAGTGCCTGGGCCTGTTCCTTGAGGTGTCGAAGGGTTAGAAGGATTGTAAGGCAACTGTTCAGACCTCTGGATGACATATCCTTGAGAAGTTGTGAATGGAGCAGTCAATCTTGGGACTTGTCTATTGTCTCTTGCTTCAATTGTGGGAGAATAAAAAAGAACATCAAAATTGCTATAGAAAGTTGTTACAGTTTCTATATCAGCATCATTCTTCCAATAAGAGTTTGCAAACGCTAAACGAGCACGACTTCCAGAAAGGTAGGTGTTTATTTCTCTTGGGAAGATTGTCTCGTTGTATGCGAACATTTTTATCATATTCACGCCATTTAGAGTGCGAGATGAGTCACTATTTAGTTGTTCCCGCAATGCTTCGTATGGTCGCTTGATTTTGTTGTGAGCAAACTTAAGATCGCCAGCAAGTTGTCTGTTAAGTTCTCGGTTCGCAAAGCCCATCAAAGAGTTGCCATAACTGTATTCTAGATTAAGCGTAATCTTGTTGTCAGTTGTCTCTGAGGGGGATCCAATAAATGTCTCAATCTGATGGACGAGTGGCTTATATCGAGAGGTTATTGGAGGCTCAATAAATGCTTGAGAATAATAGTTTGTTATTGTGTTCCCGGCTTGATCAGTAGAAGTTCTTGACTGGGTAGAATCTAAATTATTAATCGCATCCTTAGAGACAACCTCTTCAGGAAGGAGTTCATAAAGATTATTCTTTCTTAGGTATCTTGCCGCATTTTTGTATTGTGTTGCAATCTGTGACCAGGGTGCATTATATGGATTATCTGACCAGATATAGTATGTATTTCCATCAGTCCAGGTGAAACCACCAGTCCCAGGATCAAATAAACTTGGTGCGTCCGCAGTAATATTTGTTCTTGATAGAGTGATATCTTCTGGATACTTTGAACCCGAAAGAACATAGTTGCTATATGTATTTGTGTCAGACCCAGATAAAGCAAAGAACCACTGAGTACTATCACCCGCTGGAACTGGTCTTGTCACAAAATAAGCATCATAAACTGTCCCTGTTACGAATGTACTACCAGAAGCCTCTACTCGTTGGGTTTGGTTTCTTTGTGTTTTATGGACTGAAGCGACTGTTGTGCTTCCTGGCTCAAAACCGCCAAAGTCTGTATGTGTAGCAAGTTGCTTAATGTATGGATTCCGTACAGGCAAGTTGCGGAATGGAAGAGCATTATTAGATGAGAACTGATCAGATGCTACATCACGGAACTGCTGCTTAGAATCTACCTTATCACCTGGAGCAGAGAAACGATTCACAATGATTGTCTCGTTAATCTTTCTGGAAGTGATCTGACGAGGTGCGGGGAAATCTGCCGAACCAGTTAGTCCCAGTGTCCTACGGTCAGGCGTTGTCACGAAAGCACTTGGTGTCTGATAGCTGTAGTTATCTGTGTTATAAGCCAAGTCCATGTTGGTTGCGGCTCGGTTAGCACCTTGAACAACTTCATAGTTTCTGACGTAGTTACCAACTACACGAACACTATCGGATGTAAATAATGTTTTTATGTTCCTTATATTTACAGGTGCTTTGGCTGCCTGTCCTCGTAAATATTGACCCCTTGGGTTAGCTCCAGAAATCGCATCGATTGTGGCGGATGGTGCCTTACCACCTGCAAAAGCAGCGGTAGATCCATAAATGCTAGATATAAGAGATCCTGCAAACTCAATCCCATTCACTGAAGGTCCTGGAATCCTAGAGGATACAAATATCACCGCACCAGAAGAATAAGGTTCAACAAAGATGCGGAGACCCTGTGCTGTGATAGCAGCATTTAGACTATTCTTGAGGGCGGTTGCTACATCACTTACATTTAGAGCATCGGCAATACCCGAAACACTTTCAGTGCTTTCATCTATATTCACGCCAATATCAAAGCTAGTTATAAAACTGACGCCGTCTAAATCTAGAGTGACCTCTTTGCCGTCATAGTTTGCTATATCAAAACCGCCGCCGATGTCGATTGTTATTGAAGCTATAGCAAAACCACCATCCAATGATATAGAAAACTGCTCTTTTCTTTCGCTTGTTCTCAATGGTGCATTGTGTCGTGCCTGAATACCGCCAACATATCTTTCAGTGAAAGGTCCCTGAAGTGGAACCTCTCCGTTGTATGGCTGTATTTTATCGTTATGAAGATTTGCAAAATCTACATCTGTATAGCCTGATGATGATAGGAAAGATTGGTACCCTGTATTGACGCTTGAACTAAATGCACTGAAGGGAAGTACTTGTTCCCCTACATAAGTTTGCCCATCTATAGTTGCCTTTACAGATAGTCTCTTTTTTAAGTTGGGATACAACTCATCAGTTATGTTTATCTCTTGCTCAAAGTCACCAAATGCAATATTTGTTAAACGATTCTTTTTATTGAAAGGTTGATTACTTCCACCTTTTATAGATTTGTTTATTTCCGCATCTAGATTATAAATTCTTCTTTTATCTGATTCCCTCTGAACCTCACGTTGAGCAGACTGTCTTGTGTATAAAACATCGCCAGACGAAGACAAAGGTGCATCGTATCTCTCTGCGTTTTCTTTCCACCAAATAGCGTTCTTACTCTCATCAGAATCTATTGGAGCGTGGTTAAGAGCCCAACCGTGAGATCCCTGTAGGTTTAATCTTGCTTTACTTCTCTGGTTAGATCCGCCTATAACCCTTTTTGATGGTTTTGGTGGAGCAGAGTTTATAATAGTTTTATTAGCCATTTAGTAACTAGTTCCTTGCAGAGTATCTATCCAAGCCTAGGTCTTAATAAGTCTGGGTCTATATCTGGTTCTACTTGCACTTCACCAATCTGGAAGTTTCTTGCCCAATCCTGAAGTCTTTGTTCATCTAGAACACCAGGGCTTACAAGCTGATTGCCACCAAGATCGCCTGGGTCTGGTTGTGCAGGTCGGCGGGGAGGATTGCTGACTACATCGCTAGGGTCGCCCTCGACACCAATCTGTGTATTTGCACCGTTTATGTCACCAGTTATCTGATTTACTCCTGCCAGGCTTCCTAGTGGTTTAAGCAATGGAGCACGATATTGGAGTTTATTTCTTTCCAAAGCATGACTCTCAACAATATTGCGAACATTAGCAGCATAACGAGCAGATGCGGGCATAAGTTGGTCAAGCATTTGAGTCATTGCTGTGTCAAGCCACTTGTAGTAATCAAGATATTTCTGTAGATCTACAATATCATTCTGGACTTTGCGGAAGAAGATTTCCCGCATTTTTTCCATGTGTTTGTAGTTCATTCGGTACTTATTGACTGGCTCACCGATAAGGTTGTTGAAGTCTTTAATAGAGGCAAACAAGTGGAGCATACGATTAGAAATGCTGCGATACATGCTCTTTTCTATAGCAAAGAAGCTACTAGCAGGCTTCTTAAATGTTCCGAAGACTTCATCATCTACTGAGAGGACTTTTACCATCTCGTTAGAAGCGATGTATTCTGGTGGTAAAAGTTTATCAGCATAAACATATTGCTTACGAACTGGAGTGGATGAGTTTGTAAAGAAGTCGCCACGACCAGTGTGTTGTCGTAGATTTATGTTACTGAATGTATCCCCTTGGTATGTGGATTCATAATCTGTTCCCGCAGACCCAGAAGAGGCATCCTGTACTATGAAGCGGCCATTTGTATCTGATCCTGTTACTTCGGCGAACTCCCAGTTGAGTGCAAGTGTTTGAATACTTGGAATGAAAACGCCAGCACTTGCTGTTTGGAACAAGTAAGCATTTCTAGAAGGATGTAAAGACCCGTGAGTATCTACTTGTTTTGCCTGCAAATCTACAACTTCTGGTGAGAAGTAATCTGTCCAGTATCTTATACTTGAAGCACGGACATCGGTGGAAGTTAGAGTGCTTCCTGTAAAGTTTGTTTTGTGTGCCCCGATATAGATCCTTTTTGCGGAACCAATAATAGAAGACCCAGAAGCATAAGTCAAGTCTGTTGTTGCATTAAAATAGTTTTGCTTGGCTCCTGTGTCGAAATTAACACCATAAAGCCCAAGTTCATATCCTGTTGTGGAAACAGATGAATCTAAAACACCATCAGAGAATGGATATCTTTTTGGCTTAATGGACAAGGATAGATTCCAGCGTTCGTTGTCATAGACGTTTCTGAAAATACTGGAAGTTAGAAGAGTATTACCAGCACGATCTTCTACAACAAAGTAGGCGTCTTTTACACGGTAAGTTGGTGAGGTTATTTCTGCAAACTCGCCGGGACTCTTAACAGCATACACCTGCAAACCAAAATCATTTGCTGCCGACTCCCAAGTCAAATCTGTAGAAGTCTGACTTGTGTCGCTTGGTGTATGGAACCCATAAAGAGAGGAACTAACAACTTGAGGCATAATGTATGAAAGCTGATCCTGCTCATCTTTGTTAGGGAAGATGAACTCACCTTGTAAAGTAAAAGCATATTCATCAAGATCTGTAGAACCACTAATGAGACCCACAGAGTTAGCGTTAGAAGAATCATAATACTGATAAACTGTAGCATCGTCATCAGACTGATTAAGCAAAGCTGTAAAATCTACGTACTTCTTCGTACTAACTGATGTAACATAGCTGCTGGAAAGCTCAAAGTCAGTGTCATCAGAATAAGTATTGAAAGCTAACACCTCTTCACCAACACCCAAACAACGAATGAAGTTTCTGACTGCCTTCTCGTTACCCTTGGATTTGAGAATAAAGTTGAGGTTATTATAAATGTTCTTGTAGATTGAGTTCTTAATATCTACCAACTGTTGATCAAAGTTGATCTGCTCGTCTCTCTGGAAGAACTGTGCTAGTACATCTGCGTTTTCAAACAACTCTGGTGTCTGGATACCTAGATTCTCGACTAGTCTATCATTATAGGGGAACTCGTCTATTGAATCTGTAAGACTTCCGCTAATATACTTGTTATATTTTAGTTCCCTCAAGGATGTAAGCTGATTATAGAGCGTATCAAAATAGCCAGAAATGATTTGCGTTATAGATACGATTTCATTATTGTTGTTTTCTTCTTCCTCAATAATCCAGTTTGGAAGGTGGTTCAATAATCTAGCATTATTATTGTAGTCGTAGGTTGATCCGCTCAACTCATAGCTACTCTTGACAGAAATATATTCAGGATGATTTGTTCTTACAATGGGGTCGCCACGTTCGCTGACTGATTCAATCGATAGTTGATCTATGGCTGAGCCTGTGTTTCTACAGTTTGTTGTATATCCTGTGAATGTACCGTTAGAAACCCTACCAGAATAATCTAATGTGACCTGATCAATACTGGCGGTTTGAGTGATGCCTTCATTGAATTTAAAATATACACCCAAAGAAACATTGGCATCATACTTGTCACTACCGCCCTCCACATTAGAGAACCAATAACGACCAACTTGTTCAGCGTCTCTTTTTGTTTTCCAGAAGCGGAACTCATCTATAGAAGCTGACAACTTGCCAGCACCTTCTGTGAGCCCTGTTGAGCCTGATGGGTTTTGGCGGAGGGCACCAATATTACCAATCAAAGTTCCTGTAACGACTGTCTCAATGTTGGAGGTGCCTGTTATTCCTGTCTCTATACAGGTGCCATTTACATAGAAATCAATTGATGGCACACCAGATGAACCACTGGTATCAAATACAAATGAGAAGTTTCTCCATGTCCCGTCAGAGATTGTTGTTTGCCCTGCGGTTGAGGGAACAGAAACATTGTTAAATCCTGTTGCACCAGACAACATGGTCACATTGAATTGCGTCTCAGAACCTGAAACAAGCTCTATCCTTAGTCTCCCATAATCTGCACTACCAGAGTCTGTGACCCCGTTAGTAAGATCGAAGATAACTTGTCGTGGGGACTCTGATCCAGAGTCTATGAGGTCGTCCTTCTTTAGGAAGAACTCTACTGTTGAGCCGCTTGGACCACCAAACTCAAGATTTGATGTTCTATTTTTTGATTCATTAAATTTTGTGTTTAGGTGTGGCCCGCCCTTGACTTGAATATATTGATCAAGGGAAGAAGAATAATATCCTGAAGAGTTTGAATATGCGGTGCCGTAGTCTGCACCGATAGTAACAAAGCCAGTTGATCTAGGATATACCACCTCTAGCATATATTTTTCTAGTGGGTTTATGTTATTGTAGAAGTTTGTCTTCTCTAGCCCTGAGCCGTCATAAGGATAATCACTAGCGATGTATTCAAACGCATTCTTATAATATTCATAAGCAGACCCAAACTTTACAAAGTTCTCTGGGTCTGAATAATCAATGGGTGGAAGGAAATAATCGTTACGTGCCGTAAGAGCATTTAAATGAGCTTCGGACTCTACCCCGTCGCCGACTGTATCAGGCGAACTGCTCTTGAGGTATTTACTTACCGTTGTGCCTTCTTTGTTGTTTTGATATAAACTCTTTAGGCTGCTCATACATCATCTTCTTCTATTTTAAATTTGAATACTTCGGGTTGTTCTCTATATTCACCTTGTAAATAGTAAGCAAACTGAATTCCATACATATAGCCAGGCTCTAAATACGAAGTATCTAACTCAAAATAGTTCCCGCTTACGTCATACGATAAGCGAGTGAAGTTGTTGTTTGAGCTTCCAGTTCCGTAAGGAACTATCTCTAAGTTGTCGATTGATCGGAAAATGCGATAGTAAGCATCTTCAATGATAGTTGTTTCAACAGTAGCATTTGCAACTGTATAAATGTTTGGACTCCAGTCCTTATCTCTAACAAATACACGAAGTTTTGGCTTTTGACCTTTCTTGTACTCGTCATCCAAGTTTGTAATAGTTGTCAAATAAACTGTGTCGTATAATAAATCAGAAGTCGCCACTGATAGTGGTTCATAAGATCCTGTATAGAACTCTATTCTAGAGCCGCCTGAACCTGTGTGCCAGACGTCAAATATTGTATCCAAGGAACTTGTAGAAGCAAAAGAAGCAGTATAAACACCTGTAACTGTGTTGCCGTTCTCTACTAGCAAGCCGCCAGTTATAGCAGTTACTGAAGACCCATCTGAATCAACGACAGAAAGTGGATCGCCAGTTGGTGCAGTGCTTCCAGAATATATTTCAACCATCAACTTATTATCAGAAAGTCCTGGTATGTTTGTTAGCTGCCCACGGATAACATTATAGAGATAAAGTGTGTTAAGGTTATCAGCGGCTGGAGCTATGCTGCTGCTAATGTAGAAGTTTCCTCTATTGTCTTTTCGAGCAGAATCCCAGCGAGCTTCAATAGTTGGTTGGTAGTGGAAGAACTCACTAGTTCTCCCAAAAAATTTCTTAGTGTAGAAAGAGTCTGGACCGCTAAGATCATCATCAGGGAACTTAATGAGAAAACCATAGTTGTCAGTAGTATCAAGCCATTTATATACTTGCTCTGAAATATCTATGGATATGTTCTCAAGACCTGTGTCAAAAGATATACTAGCAGAAGTATTCAATCCTGTAAGGAATGACCCACCTGCTGTATCCCACTGAACTCCTGAAGAAGCTGAGATCCAGTTGGAGACACCAGCATCTGAATAGTTGTCCATATCCAAACCACGACCCTCTGTCCAGCTTTGAGAAAGCATCTTAAGGTCTAGAGTAAAGTTCTCTGGTGTTGTAGATCCGTGAGGAGCGTTGTAAAGATTAAGATGGAACTTAATACTTCCTGTGTCTGCCGGCAAGATCCCATTGTCAATATCTGACTGGATTGAACTGACAGGGAACTGTATAATGATTCTACTTTGTTCCGCATTTGTAGCGTTGATTGAGGCAGATGTTTGCCCTTGGATTACAAAAGCTTCCAATACATCAGCAGCACCCATATTGGAGCCAGTACCTCTAGTAATGAGGTTTTCCTTGAAAGCATTTGTGATTGTGTTATCTTTTGTTGCGTAATATTTTTTTATGCCCATTTTATACTATCACTCCAACAATGTCAGTGTTTGGTAATAGAATTTCGGCTGCTGAGTCAGCGGGAATTCTTAGGTATCTGCCGTCGTTAGATAGGTTAGAATTAATATCATAGACAACGTTGCTGTATGTTCCGCCGACACGGTTGTACAACTCAACACTCTTAGTATCGGTTACACCTGGAACATCATTAAGGACTTTGTAAATGTCTGAAATGTAGATTGATTCGCCTAAACCAAACTTGATGGTCAAGAAGTTATCACTAATTGCTTTGTTGCATTGCTGCAAAAGATCATAGCGGTTAATGTCTAGATCAGGAATCACTTCATACCTTATTCCAATGTTTATTATTTTCCCGTTGAGTATGTCGATTGTGTCGTTTATCATTCGGTAGTTATCAAGCCATACCTTAAGATTGTCTTTTAATACGGAGTTAGGAATAGTTAAGTTTCCGTTTTCGTCCTCAGATAAAACATACATGTTTAGATTTCTTTTTAGAGAAGTCTCGTCTCTAACAACATTTGCTCTTTTGATTTTCCCAAATTTTGCAGGCATACGATAAGCAAGATTCATATAGTCTTCTCTTGTTACCGCACGGTTTTGAGCAGCGAATGTTCCAAATGCTCTGGTTCTTATCTCGTCAGCAGTCAAAGGTGCTGTATCGCCAAGGATTGGCTCTTCGTTGTCGACTTCAATGGAACCTACCATGGTTGAGATAGTTCCCTCAGATAGAGCAGAGCGGTCTCTAAAGAGAAGCTTGGGTGAGATAATATTTGTTACAGAACCAACTGAAGCATTCGCAATGTTGGAAGTATTTGCTGTGTAAGTTACTGTTAATGTTGTATTTACTGGAACAACTCCGAACTTATCTGTCTTGATTAGATTAGTTGGATCAAAGGTTGTCTCAGTAACATAAGGCTTGCTATCAACGTTCAGTACGACATCAGCAGGATCAGCTACAACATCGCCAGTTAGATTATCTTCTGAGCCATAGCCAAACTGAACGCTTGTTGTGTTGTCTGTATTAAACTCTACAACATACCTTCTTGGTACAGGAGTCACTCTCATAGAGTATGGGACAGCGTCTCTTGATGTGTTATCTACGTTTTTAACTTGAGATAGAACTACGTCTTGAGAAAGATTTTCTACTTCGTAGTATTCGTTCCCTTGAGCATCAACGATAGACAGAACCTCTGTTACATTTGGTCGGCTTAGAGATAGTCTCAAGAATCTCTGGTAGTCACCTACTGTAAGCTGTTCTTCGAATTGCTGCCCTGAAACTACCTGTCCAAATGCTTTCACAGCGAAGAAAGTTGGGTTACCTGTTGTAGTATCTGTGCGAGCAACTGTTATTTCGTTATTAGAATCGGAAAAATCAACATCACTTATTAGTGTGTATGTTGCTCCATTATCTCCCGTAAAGATTGTGCCTTGCTGGAGAATAGGAAAATAATCTAAATCTGGTGCTCTAGAGTTTGCTGCAACAGGAACAAGCATGTAGATAGCCACCTGACCTGTTGATTTAGCGACACCTTGGTTTTTATAGCCAAGAGTCTCTGACAGACGAACAACATTATCGTATCTAATAGCACTATCTAGAAAACTTTCGTTGGCTTGGAAATCAGCATAGAATGATAGCTGGTCACCGACATAAGCGACAAGATCCAACATCAAAGCACCGAAAGATGCTTCGCTGAAATCCTTGAAGGTTGTTGGATAATAACGCTTAGCATAGTTCTCTAAGTCGGTCTTAATAGACTCAAAGTCTCTGCTTGTGTAGTTTATCGGTCTTTTAGCCATATTATTTTTTCCCGATATTAATTAGTCATCGTCGAAGTTATTACTAACTCATCTTCTTCGTTAAAAGGCAATATGTTATACTTTATACTCACCCTTACTTCGTTTAGTTTTAATGTTGAGTCTTCATCGCTTGTCAAGAAGTTAATCTCTTCTAGTGAAATACTAGGTATATAAAACTCTACTTGCTCTTTTATAGCTTGTGCGATTCTCCCAAAAGTTTCGTCATTTACACCATCAAACAAATAGCCATATATGCCCACACCAAATTCTGGTATCATCGGTCTTTCGCCAGGCATCGTGAGAATGAGCATCTTAAGGTTCTGCTGAAACGTTTGCTTCAACGTCTTATTAAGCTGATAAGGTCCGTCTGTTGGGTCATAGACTAACGGAAGCCTTGGTGAGATGCCTTCTAACTTACTCATTTCTGTTAATTAGTGTTTCTAGAGTACTTTTCTCTTCTAATCTTCCTTGAAGAGGTACATTATAGTTTCTATATAAATTCACAAGATATATTCTGAAGAATCTCTGTGAGAGAGCTTTTACTTGATTCTGAACGTAACTATCTGGAGCACCTTCAGCATTTACTGGTCCCCCAATACCATCTGGACTATCTGGGAACTCTGTGCCAAAAAGTTCAAATATGTTGGCTAATAAGTTGAAATATGATCCTGGCATCCTGTCATTTGGGAAAAGATTGTCTAATCCCCCTCTTCCTAATCCAGTACTTCCTTGGACTTCTAGTGATAAGAAGTTTTGGATCTGCTCAACTACTCTTCTTCTTATAACCCCATCAGGTCTTTCTAGTTCTCTTTGTCCTTCGAGCCCTTCAAGATTATCTCTAATGTAAGCATCTCTACTATCTGGATTATAGAATAAACTATTTAGTAGCCGAAGACGGTCGCTTACTCTTTCCTGTAGTTCTGTTGAAATTCTTTGAGAAAGATTTTGCGGTATTGGTTGTCTTCTACCACCACCGTCTAAGTCATCTCCAACTAGATTTCCAGCACCAAAGTACTCAGGAAATAAACTGATCAACGTGGCGGGTTCGGATCTTTGGTCTGGCGAGAACTGAACTCTTGATCCCTGATTTCTCAAGAATAACAAGTCTCTAAGTCTTAGTATTCTATCTCTGGTTAAGAGCCCATCTGAAATCTCTTCTCTCAATATTGCAATTCGTTGCTCTACCTGATCTGAGTAGTAATAAGTTACTTCTTGTGTTCCGTCGTAGTATTCAACATTCACTGGGAAACCAACAAAAGTTGGAGTAAAACGCTGAACCACTTGTCTTTTTATTGCCGTAAGTAGGTTATCATCTGCACCAGCTATTTCTAACAGAATCCTATACTGAGTATCACTATACCTATTAGCATACTGTATGCCACGATCATAATAGATCATATAAGAAGCAATCTGAAAAGCTACTGGGAAATAATAGGCACCCACAAGAAGTCCAAGTTGCGTTATTTGATTTCTATTGTAGAACTGACCTATAATCTGCTGGGCTGCACGGGCTTGGTCTGGATCCGCAATACCATATTCTTCAAAATTGACATTGAACAATAATCTATAAAACTTAACAAGAGTATTTTCATATAGCTGTTTGGTATTAGTAGGAGCTTCTGGGTCAAATATTGATTTGTTTATACCTGTATATTCAGAGGTTGTTGAAATATTATCCAACATACCAAGATAGATTGATTCTATAATGTTCCTCATATTTTCCGCAGGAGTTAAATCCTCTCTAATGATTGGATTTCTGTTATAGTCCTCATCCTCTGAATCGTGAGGGAAAACAAGTTTAATGTATTGAATAGATTCATAAAAAGGTCCAATCATCTCTCTAGGCGTTAGTTCGTCAGTTATCTTCTTATGAAGATAATCTACGATAAGCTGAGTTGTTCCAACACTGCCCCAGCAAGTATATACACGAGCAAGCGGCATGATGTTCATAAAGAAAGAAATCATTCTTGTCTGCAAAACTTGCACTGCTGATTCTGCCCTGAAGGTGTCTTCCTGGGTAACACAAAAATCATCCGTCTTCTCAAGGGGAAGCTTTCCTATGGCTGCAACATATCTAGGCATTCTCCTTCTACCTGTATCGTTTATTACAGCTATATTAATCTGCGTATCCAGCCTTTCACGATAGTTTTGAATACTAACAACATCAGCATCTCTATCAGAAGCTTGCAGTGCCAACTGGTTATTTGTTGGGTTTTCAACTGGTAGTCCTACGGAGAAGTTTCCATATAACTTAGGTATGCCACTTAGTCCGCCCTGCCCCTCATTAAAGAAGCCATAGTTTATGCTAGGAAGAAGGGTATCATTTACAAAAAGTTGGTATTGATCATCTACTCTAAAGTTGAAGTTCCCAACCTGAAGATTGTCAAAGATTCTGTAATCTACAGAAGTAAAATCTCCATTCTCTCCTACGGTCTGTGTTTCCGAGGATATTGATTTTTCATTATGAACAATCCCCGCAGGATTATAATAAGCAACAGTTGGAGTTTGGCGATCGGCATCCCAATAAACTATTCGTATATCACCCTTAGATGGATTTGAGCAGTATAAGTTTGAGGCACCAGCATATCCACGATATGGAAATACGCTCTCTTGTTGTCTTAAATATCCATATGTGGCATTTGTTATTTTATTAAGTTGTGTCTTTTCAATAGTTGATGGATTTCCATCGGGCTGAAGGGGTTGATACACTCGACTTAAACTTTCTGGACTCAATAACGCAGTTCCTTGACTTTGGGCATTATTTAGTAGCTTCTTTAGAGGAGAAGGTGCGTTATTTATAGCATAGTAAGCTGTGCCATAAATATCAAAGGGTTTTGTTGGCGGATTTCTATATTGTGGAATGGGTATCTTAGGAAGCTCTCCAGTTCCACTATATGTCATCCAAAAGAAGTTATAGACATTATCAGATGTCCAGGCGTTTCTTCTTGATCCTATCTGTCCGCCAGTTAGAGTAACGTTATCATCATCAACTACAGTCGTTATTTGTGTTCTTTGTCCAAAACCAGCAGGTGTTTGGAAAAACACATCTCCATTTCTAGATTTATAAAGCTGATTTATACTTCCTTCCCTTAGTTTAGTCCCAAGCTGGTAGTATATCTCAGTTCCCATTTTTGAGTTATATAAGTTGTACTCATAGTTTTGAACTCTTCTTTGCTCTCTTCCAAACAAATTTGACAATAGACCAGCAAGCCACTCAGATAATGAGTTACTCAAGCCAGCTATAAACTCCAAGAGATCATCGTACCAAGACATTGTTGGCAATGAGTCAATCAATCTCTCTAGTTCAAATTTTATATTAGACAAATCTCTAAGCCAATTACATAAGTTATTAATTTTATTAATCTTATCACTGACTATGTCTGAATATTGAGCTTCTATCTCTGGAATCTCAAAGTTAAGCTCCAGTGGATTTGTGTAGTTTTCCCTCTGATCACAGTATGCCTCTAAGGGAGAGCGGAAAGGCAAATCACCAAATTGACCTTGCCCCTCTATAGCATCCCCAAGGAGAATGAAAAAGTCAATAATCTTTTCTTCAGTAAAGTTTAGTGTATTATATTCCCTTGGATCAATTATTACACGATTTTCTTCACCAGGATTTGAGAAAGGAGAAATATAATTGACCACGTGATCACTTGATAAAGTCTCAAATAGGTGGTTTATCAACTCAGAATTGGCATCACCGTCAAGAAGTTGCTGTAGTTCAACTGGGGTTGCCATTGCAGAGACATCCTCAAGAACATTTTGAATCTGTTCCAAGGTCGCATCTGAAGTTTGTCCTTGTTCATTGATATTGAAAAGGTTCGCTAATCGAGCTATTTCTACTAAATCTACTTCATCAACGTAGTTTGATAAATCAGTAAATCCAAAGTCTTGCTTCTTGAAAGAGTTTTTTAACCCACTTGCTGGTCTTTTATTTCCATCTGGTCCGCAACCCAACAATGCACTAATAACATCTTTTGCTATACCAGCAACAATAGATTTAACAAAGTTTAGCAAAATTGTTTCAATAGCTTTTCTATAGACTTTTGATTGCTTAGTCTTTAGAGAAATCATATTCCTCTTTGTAAATTCAATCTTTATTGGCTCATCAAGAGTCTTCCTTACAAGAGCATTAGCTACTGGAGGTGCTCCAATGGGATCTAAGAAACTATCTTCAATAAAGTCTCCAAGGACATCCAACGAGCAGAATATCTGCTGATTGATCGCTTGTTCCACCTGCCTCTGAGCTAGTGCGGGGTTCTGTGCAAATCTTGCAGCATCAGAGAGCCTTTGTTTGGTTAGTTCATCTTCTATGATTTCCTGACGGAGAAGTATGATTGTTTCCCTGATTAATGATCTTACTTTTGTTTTCCCTGTAGCAGCTTGCCAAAACCTTAAAGCGTACTTAGCTGCCTTTGCTTGTCCTGTATTGCAGTCTATCGATTGAAGGGTTGAAGACATTCTATAAGACAATGGCCTGTTTGAGAATAGTCTCTCATATTCAGCAGGACTGGTTTTGGATAGTTCAGATAGCTTAGTGAATAAATCTTTTCTTTTTCTCCTTCGGCGTTCATCTTGTGCAGCGGAAGCATTAGCTCTCTTTGCTTTAACGGCATCAATCCTTGATGATGGAAACGCATATTTGGATAAAAAGTCTAAAGCATCTTCTCGTGTTGAAGGTGTTGTACTCTTCACATCATTATAGATTGGATAACTATTCTTTATGAACGAAAAAGTTGTTGGCGTAAAAAGAGAGAACGCATTTGCTATACGGGCTTGCTCTTCTTCTATATTAAGATATGTTGTGTTACCAGTTCCCTGATAATAAAAACTTCCGTTGATACAAATGTGATCCAGCAAATAATCTTCAGTAAAGAACATCTGGACGAGGTCTTCGTCTTCTAGGGATATTTTATTGTACCCGTAAAATAGAGACAACAAATCAAAGAAAGACTCAAGTCGGTCAGCCTCTCTACCTAAATCAAGTCCATTGAGAACCTGCGGCGTTAAACCGTCGTCTAAAAGCTTTTCGTTGTATTCTACAAGGATGCCCCTGACTGAGAACATATACCTCAACATATCTTCCACACGGAAGGTTACACTGTTTGCGGTTTTGTTTTCTTCTCCGATTATTCTCTTTGCCTTCTGGAGGGAGGAAAGTTCATACTCTTCAAAAGAAGGTCTGTCTTCAGATTCTAATGAATCTGGTAGATTATTAACATCGGATGAGTTTATTTGTAAGCAGTAGATCCACCTTGAGCCTGGTCTTAAGTCTCTGTAGGTTAAAAGAGAAAAAGTTTCAGGGGCTGAGTATTTTGATAATAACCTCTGAAAGTTGGCTTCCGAGTGCTTACCTGTGAGCTTCAGTATCTCACGAATGCTTGTTTCTATAGCATCGTTATATCTTCCTCTCTGACTCTCAGTGTATCCAAGCCAGGTCGCCACTGCATCTGCTCTTTCTCCTAGTCTCAAGGAGTTGAAAGCATACGCTCCAGTTTCTGTGCGTCCTGTTCGCTTGACATAATAATATTTTAAATCAACTGGGTTATAATAAACTCTGTCATTATCTTCCCCTGGAAGTCCGTTCTTTCTCCAGTCATATAAATCTACATTTGAATCTGAGCTTATATAAGTTGTAACGCTAGGACTTAGGTTCAATAGGTCAAGCCCAACTTCCTCGCTGTATTGAACCTCTGGAAGATCAAGAGCTTTTCTAAGTTTATTCTTATACTGCCTAGAGTGGGCGGGTGGAATAGCTATTAGATTGGCGATATCCTGATTTAAATCAGGGCGTATATCATTGTTTCTATATTCCCTCTGATACGTCAATTCAGAAGTTTCTGAAGAATATTTCTCCAGGACACCATTCCTTCTTAGCTCCTCTACTATTAGTTGGAGGGCTTCTGTTGCTTTCGTATCGCTGATTTTCTGTACTTCGTTCCCTACAACTTTACCGTTCTGTGGATGAAGTGCGAAATATGCCAACATATCACTTGTAGTGATTGTGCGATTACGACCTGCTAGTTCCAACCCAATTGCGGGAAACTCATAAAAATATAAATAACTCTCATGAATCGCATCGATAACGAATTTGTTAGATTCATTTTCATAATCGTAACCAACACCACGGCGTTCCTCCGTGTTAATGCTTTCCGCATAAGGGTTGATTATTCTTCGTTGTCGTTCAGTGAGAGCCATTATCTGCTTACCTAATTTACATTATTATATTTACTACGGAAATTGTATTTTGCAAAAGGATTTTTATTACTGTAGTTAAGCTGATGGAAAGTAAAGTTCCATTCTTGTAAAGATAAATTGACCACCTCTGTGGGCAAGCGTTTTACCATAGAAGCCAACTTAGTTGCAGATACCCCAGTTGGATCAACAAATGCAGCAGCTAAGGTAGCAAGAAGCTCCAGTGTAAAAGCGGCTGAACCGTGAAGATCAACAATAAGCTCTAACATATTGTCTAGCAGTTCTGCTAAATCATCGCCCTTTACCATTGGTTGCAAGTCTGCGTCGTTATTGCCGGCGATCAGATCAATGCCCTGAATATTGTCTCCAATAAACATACCAGCAGCACCATTATAAGAATCAGTGCTAGTTACCAGCTTTATGCCTTCTCTCCCGATAACTCGCACAGAGTCAGCTTTTATAGCGATAGCGGAGCGGTTGGTTAGGTTGCCAACCTTTCCTGGGGCAAGGTTAAAGTATTCGGGCGAATCAATGTCTGCTCGCTGCGATATATAGATACGAGCAGAATCAAGTTCGGTACTTTTGTTTGTTAGTACCTTTTCCCCTTGATTATCAACCTCTCTAGCCATAATGCCAGACAAGCCGGCGATTATGTCAATGCACCCAACATTGGTATTGGCTGATGATCCTTTTCCAGAGAACTCACTACCTGGACGGTCACGACCCATAATAATAATGGTGTTGTGTTTCCCTTGGATGATATTTTCTGACTCTTTGAGGTTATAAGAAGGATTTGGCCCTATAATGTCAGACTGGAAATATCCTGAGTATTCTTGTCCTTGAAGTTTTGGGGAATCATTCTCAAGTGATTTCTTATTATTTGCTAGGAGTGCTTCTGTTATTGATTTGCCTAACATATTTTACTCCTGTGACTGGTAGAAGGTTTTTCCAATAAAATGAGCCATTGGGTCCTTTTTGCTTCCAGCATTAAATGGTGTAGAGGAATTAGTGATATATTCAAAGTGAAGGTGGGCACCATTTCCAATACCAGAACCTCCAGAGTATCCTATAAGCTGACCTCGTTTTACATTTTGTCCATTCCTTATAACTGGTCTTCTATTGTAATCCTGAAGGTGTGCATAAAGGGTGAAGAAAGGCTCTGGGGACATATTCGGTAAAGTACTATATGCTGTATGTCTTATGAATATGTAATATCCATATCCTTTAGTTGGTCCGCCGCCGTTTGTTCTCAGAGTAGCTACTCCGTCTAAAGCAGCAAAGATAGGCTCATTAATTGGAGCCCTAAAGTCTGTACCGTAGTGAGCCCTTATCCTTCCACTCACTGGGTGTCTTCTGTTCAAATTATAAGGGGAAGTAACAAACAAACTCCTAACGGGAGGAGTAGGAGAAAGTTGTATTTGCCCTGAGTCTAAAGTCATTGGAGGAGTTGAGATAGGTGCAACCTCTCCAAGTCTTGAAACTGTCTCGCAGGGATCTGGCGACACTTGGCTTGTAGAAGGTAAGATTGTTAGACACTTCTGGGCTTCCTGTAGAGCATACTTGTTATTGAGGTGCCCTTCGATATTAATAATGTTCCCTGTTTCCATATGGCTGGAGAACTGTGCTCTTGGATTATTGAATTGTACTTCTACTATATCACCAGGCTTTATGCCTGTACCAACCTTGTCTCTATAAACATATTTAACCAAAGGATAGAATCCGATTGCTGGATCGTCAAACCTCTTAACTTCTGGAATCCAGAAATGTCTTGGATCACTAAACACCATAACTCTAGCCATTTGATATTTTGCTTCTGAGTCTGGCTGGTTTACTGTCTCGTAAAAAGACTTAATCTGATCCTCTACTCGTAAGACTAAAGCTTTTGCTATAGTTAAATCTGTTGAAGAGTTTGGTGTATTTAATCTACGAATGATATTCTTTAACGTTCCCATAGGAGTGGAACGGTCGAGATCCCAAGCATTATTGCTTATATCATTTCCAAAAGACATATCATTTTGGAAAAGCTGTTGCTTATCGTCGTCGTAAATTGTTTGATCTTTTAGATCTTTTGGTCTGGTAGCCATATCAATCCTCCTTTAGAATATCAAACAATTGGTTCTTATCGTCTTCGCTAAGACCTGTTTGATTGGAGGCTTGATCCTTCTTATAAACCAGAGTTGCTAGCTTGACTAGCTGTTCGTTGCTTCGTTGTAGTGTTTCCACAAATTTAGCGGCTGTGGGACCGGAATCTGAATAACGATCTTTAGAAACACTCATATACTCCTTTAAGTTGTCTAGGAGCATTTCTGTTTCTTGTCTGTCCCTGTTAATGTTTTCTAGGGCTTGTTCGATTAGTGAGTTGAGATCTTTCTTCATACAATAAATAGAATGTTAAGAAATTTCTCCTTCATTCCACTTCTTTTTAAAGGTCCTGTATCTTTCCCGCATTTTGTTGAGGGCACTCACGATTTGCTTTGTGTTGAGACCTGTGATCTCTCGCATATACAGATAGACTGCTTTCTTGTTAAAGATTTCTATTTGTTCTATGTTTTCCATCAAAGTGATGACGGCATTGAGAACTTTCTCTTCGTTGGGCTTTAGAGTGAGGTTTTGCCAGCTATTGATTTCACCGAGGAGTGAGAGCCAGAATTCCTTTTCCTCGATATCAGTCATCAGGTCGCCCTCAGTCCCTGATATTGCTTCTACTTCCCTAACCATTTCGTCATAATTAACTTCACGGCGGTTCTTCTTCGTTTGTTTCTTAGCCTTATGCGTGAACCAGTTCTTTGTTACGACTGAGAAGTAGGAGAAGGCTTTCTTGTTCTTGGAGGGGTCAAACTTTCCTAGAATAGTTGTAAGCCAGATCTTACAGTCGTCCTTGTGGTATTCAATATTCTCAAGGGAAGTAAATTTATAAGTATAGACAATCTTATCTACGAGTTCATCAAAAGCAGGTTGAATATGTTCTGTATAAAGCTTTGTTCTTTGTGATAAGCTGTCTGTGTTGCAATATTCTACAATCGCCTGTTCTGTTACTTCCGTAAAGTAATAATTGTTCTTTTTCTTTTTCCTAGGCATTTTCAGTCTCTGTTTCTGTTCTAGTAAGATCCTCATTGGCTTTGAGATATTCTTGGACTTCGTCAGCAAGATTACTGGTATGCATCAAAAGCTTCTCCAATGTGGAGTCACCGTAGAAAAGTTCACGCCCATAAACGTCAGTTAAATGTGCTTCATACTCTGCAATAGATTCCAAGACGATTCTTGTCTCTTCGTTCGTCATTTCCAAATAACTTAAGAGACTGCGGGTATACCAAACAAAAACAATATTAACAACCATTGAGGATATTAAAGCGATCGTTAAAAGCGTTGTGGTAATCATTTTTTCTTATAAACCCGATTCTTTTTTTGCTTCTTGTAGGCTTCTAACTCTTGTTTGCCTTCTTGGATTGCTTTTTCTACTTGACTTCCTGTTTTCTCTTTGGTATTATAGCATTTTTTTGTTACTTGTAAAACGTTGGAAAGGTTTTTCTGTATGTTCTGTGATTTACAGTTGGTACACTCCGCCCCTTTGGCGTTATATGCGTGCCGGATGCTTACTTGTTCTTTACAGTCCAAACAGTCGTAGACGTACAGAGGCATTATTCAGTTGCTGTTTTGACTGAAGGTGGGTTGGTTACAACGATTTCATCGTTCTGTACTTCTAGGTTCCAGTCCGATAGAAGTTCTGTAATATCTGTTTGTTCTGCTAGACACTTCTGTAGTGTCATTAGCAATGCACCAACGGCTTGATCTGAAAGTTTCATTTTAGTCTCCTTTGATTATAAAATCATCAATATTTGGCTCAATATCATTATTGATATGCCTTATTATATCTAAAAACTGATTGTAGTTATCTTTAAATGGTCTTTTAAAATTGCAAGCGACATAAAGATTATTCTTTAATTTATTTAAATCCACTGACCACCAACTTCTATCAATCCAAAAATTCTTAGTATCTACTGACCTTCTAACATGATGAACGCTTATGTCTGATTCGTTAATCAACACTCTCATAAGGGATTCATCAGAAAACTTAGTCCATGGATTTGATATATCCTCATTATTGTCATAAACTTTCGTGCCGACAAGTGATTCTATTCTTTCTTGAAAAGAAAGATTATCTGGATTTATTAATCTCTGAAAAACTTTAGATTCAGCAGTCATTGTGCTAATGGGAAATTTTCCTTCCCCAGAGATTCCACCATAAACTTCAGACCCTACTGCTAGAAGGTGATTTTTAGGTCTTTGTGAAGTTCTATCAGAATAGTATTCTCTCTGTAGCGGGATAGTATCAATATCTTCTATCATACACACTTCGTCTTCGTATTTGGTAGCCAAAAAATGACGAGCAAACTTAGCTTGATTTGCTGTGTGAATTCCCTCAACAGGCTTAAATAAACGAACCTCGCAAAAAGTTCTCATATGATTTACAACAGGATCAGCATCATCCCGATCTGTTATAAAAGCTAAACTTACTTTAACTCCTGGGAAGTACAGGTCCCACGCTTTACAACAGATTGGCAAAAAGTCTTTAAATGCCTCATCAGTAGACAATATGACCCTATCGAACATATTAATTCCTCTATATAACTTTTAAAATTGGAACTTTATCTTTTTCTTTTTGGTTTTGGTAAATTACTTTTATATTATTGTCTAAGAATTTTCTTTCATCAAGATATTTTCTTCCGCTAGGTCCAGCAATATAAGTTTCAGCATTATGTATTTTACAGATCTCTAACAGCCTGTCAGTGCCCTTCTGGTCTGTTTCTTTATCATATACTATCTTTGTCTTTATATTAAGAAAACTGCAAATCTTTTTGATGATATCTATATTTGTATGCATTAAACTTTTTTGAATACAGTCATCAAACTCGTCCAAAGTCTTTTGATATTCGGGCAGTTTTCTTTTGATATTGTCCCAGTCTTTCACTTCGTTAATATACTGTTTGGTTGTTATGTTGTGCATTCCTCGATTTACACTCATAGTGTGCCACCTATCATTCATGTTGAATCTATTTTGAAATCCACCTTTTTCATATTGACAATGTGACAGAATAACAAATATATCAGCTTCCTCTACCTTTTTAAAGAAGGGGTACCAAGGCATAAAATTAGGTTGATGTATTGATATTTTCATTTTTTATTTTAATACAGTAAATTGAGGTGCGCCACGCTCAGTGCCTTCAAGTATTATCTCTTTTCCTAGTTTTAATAATTCATTTACAATATTTCTTTCTTTTTTTCTATATGTATCATCAACTATAATAACAGTATCTTCTATATCGAACAAGCCTATATTATCTATTATCTTATGCCTGTCTCCATATACTGGACCGTCTATTAGTATCATAGAATATTCCTTAGGAAGCTGATTAGTTAAACAATTTACGTCGTACCAGCCACCTACAAGAGGTGCATGAATATAATTAAGGTTATTGTTTTTAATCGTCATCCACCTTTTGTCTTGCTCTACGCTATAAGTTTTCCAATAGTTAGACAAAAATTCTGTACTTGTTAGTCCTGCCCCTATCTCTAAAACTATTTCACCATGAGGGATGTTCTCTATAATCCACTCAGCAGCCTCCCTCACCATGCCTGAACCGCCCCAAGTAAAACTATCCAATGTTTTCTTCTGTGAATCTGATATCGTCATATTTTACCCGTATTGTTTAGCCATTTTTTTAAAATCACTTGGAGCAAACTCTCGGTGGTGCAAGTACCATAAATTATGTTCTGGGTTGTATTCATTACATTTTTTCTTCCGCTAAATGGTTTTCTTTACTAGATAAATCTCTCGTTGATTATTATAAACTACTTGATAGTCATTGTTATTTTCTAAGAAGTTTACGACTGCTAAAGGAGTCTGACTGAAGTTGGTAAGGCGATTCATATCATCTAGACATATTATAGTTACGTCTAGTTGTGCCATAAGATTTATGTCGCCTAGTAAATGGTCGGCATACTGTAGTCCATCAACAAAGGCTGCCACATATGGTTTATTTTTCTCTAGCTGATGGTAAAGCTCTGGATGATTGGAATTTTCTTGGATGACAGAAACTGTTCGTGATTCTAAAAACGGTTTTAAGTTTTGTTTAAATTTCTCAAAAGGGTACGGCTTTCCATAAGATTCGGGCATCTCATCCCATCCAGACTCAAAGGGATCTATGACCGTAACGTTAACGTCATGACGTTCTGCTATGGCGGCTAATTTTTGTGTGCCTACACCGAAGCCAGCACCTATTTCAATAATATTACCTCTTATAGAGGGCAGGACAGAATTAATGATAATACTCAAACGATCAGTGTGGGGATCTTGTTGATCGGTAAATAAACTTGCTGACTGTTTGATTACACTAACAATATCTTTTAATTTTGGTAAGGATTTATCTGTCATCATAATAAGCCAATCCATTTTTTGAAATGTTCTGGGGCTATTTCTCTATGGTGGAGGTACCACAAATTATGCTCTGGGTTGTATTCATTATATTCACAACACAACCAGCCGTCTTCAAACTTTACTAACTCTATGTCATGTTCTTGACATATTTTTTCTGTATGTTTATTCCATTTATTAAACGGAGGTACGAATATTCTACTCTTGGCCAACGAGCAACTCACTAGTATGCTCATTTCTTGTGCAGAAAATTCTAAAAGTCGATGATCTACATGTACTAATCCATGCGAAGCTGAAATGACCCTGTCAGGTATTTCAGGAATGCCGATTTTATCTATTTTGTAGAATATCCTGTGGTCACTATAAGCATTATAAATCTTAGGAAATATTCTTTGTGAAGTTACAGGATCTGAAGAATCTGACATATCATTTACACATGGAGATATGCAGTACAATACCTGTGCATCTGGGTATTTTTTTAGTATCTGATAGGCTAAAATATTAGCGTGCTCTAAATCTGTATTGATGCATATGTCATCAAACCGAAAAACTTTTCTAGTCTTGTCTAGTTTCATTTTCTATCCACTCATTTCAAGACTTTAAGTCCCTATAGATATCTAGGAGCATAATAGCTCTTTTGTCATATGTATGTTCTTTGGCGAGAGATAGACCATTCTCGGCTATTGTATCCAAGAGATCATATTTTTTTAAGTACTTATCAACTTTTTCTGTTAAACCTTGTTGGTCTCTGTACATGAGACAGTTATATTCATCTTTGAATCCAAGCTCTAAATACTGCGGGTTGTAATTTGTCAGCAATACGGTTCCGCACCCTATCGTCTCAAAGCTGCGGTAATTTATGTCATTTGATAGATTCATATTAAAGTGAATCCAATAAGAATTAATCTTATCTACCATTGCATCACCAAGAACCCAGATGTCTGGCTGGAGGTTGTATCTTTCATTTAAAAAGTTAAGAACCCCCGATCTATTCAATAGCGATCCGCAGAATCCTATGTCTTTTGTCTTTTCGATGTCCCGTTTATGTATCAGTGTATCATCATAACAATTGGGAAACCAAATACTAACATCATTCAAGTAATCTTTTGTTGATTGAAGTATTTTACTATACTTTCCCTGGTTAAAAGTGTTTATATAAGGTGTCATTGTTCGACAGTGAGCATCTATACTCCACAACAACTTAATACAATCCATATCTTCTAGGCTTGGTAGCCAACCACTTGTGTCATAGTTTTCTAAATTAATAATAAGATCATAGTGGTCATTTATGATATTTTTATTTTCAAAATTATTATGCCCCAAGCCCCATACCACGACACTACAACCCAGCTTCTCTAGAGACCTTTTCATTGAAAAGCATTCTCTAAAGTTTCGATTCTGTTCGTGTCTTCCGTTTTCTTGGATTATAAGAATTTTCATTATGATGTGGCTCCAGGGATCTCTTCCCAGTCTCTTGTTTTTCGAACTTCTAGGTTCTTCTCCCAAGCTGCCTGTAAAACTAATGGATTTACATCCAACTCTTTAGCAATGTTTATAAATGCATTTATATCTTTAGGGAAACACTTTCCGCCAAACCCAAGCTCTCCATCGTACCCAGGGACTGAATGGTGGGAATTCCCAACTCTTCCGTCGGATAAAAATCCCTCTTTGGCTGCTTCCCAATCAACTCCTAGTTCATTAGACATTTGAAGCATTTCATTCATATATGAAATCTTTACTGAGAAAAAGCAGTTAGCCATATATTTTATGAACTGTGCTGTCGTTACATCTGTTGTTATGATCTTCTTATAAGGAAATCTTTTCCTATAAAATTCTTCTAACTTATCAGTGTGCTCTTTGTCTCCGCCTATCACAATCCTTGTAGCATTGATAAAATCAAGGTTTGCACTTCTTTCGGTTAAAAACTCTGGGTTAAAAACTATGTTTAGATCTGGGTATTGTTCTATAAACTTTTCCACTGATCCTGGAGGGACTGATGATTTGATAATATAAATCCTATCTCTATTTCCGATTTTAATCTTTTGGACTTCCTGCAATACACCCTCAATGATGGATGTATCGACTCTACCAAGGTCATCAACCTTCATAGGAGTTGGAACACAGATGAAAACATATTCACTATTGATCACTGTATCTTCTAGTGTGTTAATTGACCTCAATGGATCCTTGTCATAGATCCTAACATCACAAAACAAACTAAATCCATTTGCTATGGCATTTCCAACGAAACCATTACCTAAAATTCCTATTGTCATCTTAAACTCCTTAATGCCTCTCTCAATGAGGCTCTATGTTCTTCTAGGGGCATATTGTTTTTATCATATACTTGCCCAACAAATTCTAGTCCATCTCTTTCTGTGGGAAATGGTCTTTTTTGAAAAAATTCATCATGAACCATGCTATCCTGGCTTACAACTGGGTAGATACTTTCTCTAAGAAAGTTTTGATCAACTTGCCAAAAGTTGCCGATTCTTTTATAATCTTCTATCAGGGAAACCATATTACTCAACAATGGCTTCTTGCACCCCCACATGCCGCCAAGTATTTCAGTTCCATGATGTGGGTGGTCTCGCATTATATGGAAACTTTTATTACTATGTTCCCATTCTTCAACCGCCATTCTCTCACGATTCCCAAGTCTTGAATCGCAATCTCTAGATATCATGATTGATACATCAGGATCACTAGCAGCATAAAATCTCCAAAACATACCTGTCCAGTCACCGTCTTCGTCCATTAGGACAATCTCTGTATTTTGAAAATCATCCAGTTGCTTAACAATGTCTTCAGGAACAGATTTGCCAAGGTAGTATCGACAAACCCACCCTGGGTAATGCTCTTGAGCTAGCCTAGCATTTTCAATGGCTCCGATGGTGTATTTCTTGTCGTCACCCCACAGACTAAAAGTTATGACCTTCTTCATGTTATCTGCCTCTAACATCAAAATAGTTTTCATTGTACCAGATATCTGACAGAGCACATTTTTTGTGAAAAGTGAATCCGTTTTGTTCTAATATTTCTCTACACTCATTGTCTTTTTCTTCGTTTGTTCCGTCTAGTTCGATAACAATAACGTAGATTGGAACACTGAAATCTACTGTTTCGAGTACTTCTTTTTCAGCACCCTCAACATCTATAAAGAACAAATCAACATACTTTAAACCTGATTTCTTTACAATGGACGAGATCTTATCTGTTTGGATTTTTATCAGGGAACTGTTTTGACCATGCCAGGAGAGCTTGTTCTTTTCTGACATTGTCTTTTCCATGCCAGAAACCCAGCCTCCGCCTGGTCCTTTTGATACTAAGAAGTCTTGTGGTTCCTCTGATTCCGACACAATACAGTTGTGAAGGCTGTTGTTTGGTCTTGTTTTTTGCAGCATACTAAAAAACTCTGGGACGGGTTCGATCAGTGCCCCTGTGAAACCTAGGTCATCTTCAAAGAACTTAGTGTTTGAAAACTTAACTCCATCACTGCCGCCGACTTCAATATAGGTTCCATTATTTCTGAATACTTCTTTATTTTTAGCTATAAAATCAACATAGACCTCCAAGTCCTCCCCGCATTGACCATAGAAGATGGTTGCTGTAGAAGGACCGATTATGGATTGTCCTCTGTCGTCTTTATAATATTCAACTAACTTAGTTGCTTTTTCCATTTATAACTTCCCTATATTTGTTGAAGACTTCTATTTCTTCAGCATGTTTTGTTTGATTATTAGAAACAGCAGTACTCAAACCCTCAGGGTTAAAATAATAACACCCCATCACCTTTTTGTTTCGCATAAACTTACTGCCAGATTGAACGCACCTTAACCAAAACTCCCAATCTCCAGCATGTTTATACTTTTCTTCAAAGTATCCATTTTTATCATGTAGGGATCTTCGCCACAATGGCATACATCCTGGTAGGCACTTGATCATCATTTTTGGAGAAAAATCATAACTCTCATATGTCTTCCTATAAAGAGTTGTATAGAAAGTATCTTCTTGCTTGTCGGTCTGAATAAAGGGATGATACACAAGATCAATGTCCTTATTCTTATCAAGCATCTCTGACAAAACTTTAAGCTGCTCATAAGATCGGAAATCATCTAGGTTTGCATTTGTAATATACTTGCCTTTTGAGTTTTTAATCCCATAGTTCCAAGCACCATACACTCCAGGATCTTTCTCAAGATGGTGATACCTTAAGTTAGAAAAATGCTTTTGATATCTTTCTATTACCTCTTTTTCAAAGCCTGGTTGTTTATTACAATCCACCAAGATCATTTCACACTCGGAAAAGTTTTGCTGCTTTGTCATCTCCGCAAGAAACTTCTCTATGTAATCTTCTCCTTTGAAGACGGATGTTATAATAGAGATCTTTGGCTGCTTTTTGGTGGTTACTTCTTTTTTCCTTGGCTGTGTATCTTTTGAGGAAGTGAATAAAGAACTTATCGCCTCAACGAGTTCAGCTTCCTTTTGTTTCAACTTGTCTAAGATACTTTCCCTAGAACTCCAGTCATACTTTTCTGACAAAGCACCAATCAAGTTATTTGTTATAACTTTGCAGCCAGCAAGCTTAGCTTCCAGAAAAACCCTGGAAAATGTCTCTGGTGTTCTCGGCAAGAATACTAAAGTCTCATACCCCGATAATACCTTATATAACTCAACAGAGTTCCTAGCAGAAACTAAGTCATACTGTATTCCTGAGTTATGGCAGTATTCCTGTGCTAGATCCTGACCCTTGTTTGTTTGATTACTTCTTAAAATGGCTGTTCTTGATTTACGCTGTTGATTATCTTTAGATGCCTGGTTGAACTTTTCTATTTGTTCTCCCCAAAGGGAGCACCCAGCGTTATAAAGATTTGATAGGTTTGGTAGGTTCTTGCTTATTATTTCTTGATGAAGCTTGGACTGACAAACAACCAAGTTTGCGTTTTGATACAAACTCTCAAATACAATGTTCTCCTTTGGAGAGACATATTCTTTAAAAGCAGCAGGGTTCCTGTTCAGTAGATATTTGTGATCGTGCTCATATATGACATACTTCATATTCTCCAAACTTGAGAGTGATTCTTTTGGAGCAAGTAAAAAACCAGATAAAATATATAAACTATCAGGGTGTGCCTTTAAAAAACTATCAGATAGTTTATAAGAGTGTAACTTCAATACACTGTTATCTTTACGTAAAAGATTTATCAACTCTTCGTTGCAAACTTCACCACCACCATTAGGGATTTCATTTGTGAAGAAATCTGCTACAAATATTATGTCATATTGTGTGTTAGACACTTACGACTTCCTTCATAACAGAAGATGACCAAGCAATATTTTGAATATCTTTAGCAACGAACTCTTGATATTGCTTATTTATATTTTCTAAGCTAAACTTTTCTCTCAAGTGTAGTGATAAGTTCTTACTATCTTCTAGGTATGAAGTCTTATTTTTTCTTATGAACCTTAAGTTCTTTTTAAAAGACTCTTCCTTTGGATAAGCCCATAGGCAATCTTCTGTGATTAACCCTGGCATCAAGTGTTGTTGCTTTACCTTGTCGATATCGAAATCAACTTTTAGGAAGTGGCTTATGATTTTCTTTCTTTTCCTAACTTGCACAGGTGCCCTGAGAAAGTCAAGATGCCCTGACCAGTTTGTAGTAATGATTGGAATACTATTACAAGCAGCATTAAATAATGGAATGCCGAACCCTTCGCCGTGGGTAGCTGAAATATAACAATCAACGTATTCTGGGTTATATAGAGAAGCCATCTGCTGCTCAGTAAGATTCCCATGAACAAGATAAACCTTACACTTTCTTTCCTTTGAAGCTGCATCAAGGATATGATTTACTCTAGCCCTGACAGCGTGAAAATCTAACGTACTATTATTCTGGAGATGTGTCTTTACAAAGAGTCCTACCTTCTCGTCGTCCTTGAACTCTTGTACAAACCACGTGAGCATATTCTCAAAGTTTTTTCTTGGTGCCATTTGACAGACTGTAAGAAAGTTGAAATCTGTTGTGATATCCATATCTTCATAGATGTCCAACATTTCAATTGAACTATTGAACCCGAATGGAATCACCGTGATTGGTGTGGAAATACCTTGTCCGTTTTGATCTTTTGTATTCTTTAGATTCTTCTTAGCGTGCTCTGAGACCACTAGAACATGCTTCATTAGATTACATTTAGAGACCCATTCTGGCGGGGCAAATGTTGTTTCTAGTGCGGCTGTTACACCGACATCGTTCTCTGACATTTTCTGAAACTCATTCGGTGGTCTCACCTGATATGTAGCATCAAACAATCCAGCGACATTAACTCTTCCTTCTGGGTCTTTTCGGGAGTTAAAGAGGGTGTTTGTTTTAACTATTAGATCTTTGTACTTCTCAAAATACTTACTGCTTGTAGTTGAAGCAGCCCATTGAGTATTCTGGACATACAAATCAATAGTGTCCTGCATCTCGATCAGGGAATCCAAAAGAGTTCTAGCGTGCTCGCTATACCCCGATAAGTTACAAACTGATCCTACTAATAATACTCTTGGTTTGCTCATAGTTGTTCTACCCTAATATTTTTATGTTTTCTTGTTTCCCAAGATCCATGATTCTCATGAACACTTGTCATCAAATCTACCCACTGCTTCCCGAAGGTTTCAAAGCTGTAGTTTTCTTGAACGTGCTTCTGACCTAGCTCGCCGAGCTTTTGTCTTTCTTCTGGGGTCTTATTATACATTTGCAACAAAGCATTTATGAAATCTTCTTTGGAGATACGATCTTCGTGAATGTATGGAACATTTTGTGATCCAATAACGGCTTTTGATGCAGGCTCAATACCGATACCAAACCACTCTTCACCATTTGTAACTTGTTCCTGTAGCCCGCCTGTCATATTTACTATGATTGGTGTTCCGCAAGACAAAGATTCTAAAGTAGCCAGTCCAAAACCTTCGGCATCTGAAATATTAACAGTGCAATCAGCCAAGTTATACAACAAACTCATCTGCTCTGCTGGGAGTTTATTAGTGGATAACACCACCTCTCCCTCATTAAAACCTAGATCATCAACAAGGTATTGAACTGGTTGTCCATGAGGATCGTTTGGATCTGTGTGCAAGAACAAGCACACTTTATCACGATCAACTTCCTCTAGTTCTAAAAAGTCCCTAAACCAATAAATAAGACTTCCTGTTTGTTTTCTTCTGGCATTTCTATTATTCCAGAAAAATACGAACCGATCCTTGAGAGGCTTATTTGCTTTAAGAAGTTTCTCAACTTCAGCTTCTGGCTTTTTGTTAAAGATTTTAGAATCAACAGCATGTGGAACATAGTGTTCTTCTACAGTTGGAGCTACAGTTCGAACAATGTCGCTCGTTACTTTTGAAATAGACGCAATGACATCGTTTGATTCGTAGTATCGTTGATTAAACTTTGGATAAGGATAGTTATCCCACACATGATAATATACCATTGGGATGTTTTCCCTGATACTATCATCTATTGCCCACAACCATTCATAAAAACGAGGGTCAGTCATAAAATAAAGAATATCTGGTTTTCTTTCGTTTATGAAAGAGCTAACAATCTGAGCGTTTCCATATCCATCTATAGGGAAGATCTCCCAAGTTCCAGGGAAACCATCTACTCTAGTAGGAGTGTAGTTAGCGTGTTTCACTGCACCGCCAAGTGAAACAATATTAAACTTCCCGCTACGGAGAAGTGCCTCAATAACATATTTCGTTTGAGTTCCGACCCCAGAAGGTAATAAAGGGTGATCACTAATGGTTAGAACCGTTATTTTTTTATCCAATTTTATACCTCATTTGCAATATTCTGTCCTGTAGAATTCGCATACACCTGGTCGGTGCTTACACTCTACACAAGAAGTTCTGTTTTTAATATAACGCTCTTTTGTGATGTTGTAAAGAGCAGTCGTCAAAGATTTCATAGCGTCGCTAGTTCTTTTCTTTGCTGCGGTTACTCTCACAAACTCTACTTTTTTCCCTGGCTTCGCTGTCCTTTTAAGCAGAACAAAGTGACATTCAATATCTTTGGGATCAACTTCATATTTCTGAGCGTAGAAGTGCTTGTAGAAAACTAGCTGATATGCTAGGGTTTTGTCACTTTTCTTTTGAGGTTTCCATCCCCACGAACAAGTTTTCCAGTCAATGAGATGTACCTTCTCATCTTTCTTAGTATGAACCACGAGGTCAATAAAGCCTTTAAAATTTTTCTCTGCTTCCGTAAATTCTGTGATAGGCTCATAGAGTTGCTCCTCGGCAGCCAGAACGTTCCAATCCTGACCAAGCTTGCCGAACTTCTCTGAGAGAGTTCTGAACAAGTCGGGAATGATTTCAATGCCGTGCTGCTTCCACTGCTGTAAATCAAACTCATTAACTGCTCGTTGCTGCTCTTCAGCCGGCAGGGCTTTAAGTTCCTTTACAAACTGTTCCTTAAGCAGGGTAGTGATCTTTTCCTGAGACCTATACTGCTCAGTCTTTGTGAGAGTTTCCTCACATAGGGTATGTAAAGCCTTTCCAAAAGCAGTATAAATATTTCCTTCAAACTGCTTGACTTTATCAATGTAGGTAAGTTTGTGGTAGTATGGGCAAATAACCCAGTTCTTCCACTCCGAGTAGGAGATGTGTTTTCCAGCCAATGTATAACCGCTTTCTTAGTTGCTGAGTTCTTCAAGTTTGTTATATAGTTCAGGGCTAATTCGTTTTACTTTTTCTTTGTTCCCCAAAAAGTACTGCTCAAATCCTGTTGCGAAATATTCACGGAGAGAAACAGAAGCATAAGGGCGGACGAACATACCAGTAGTAATCATCCTTAGAAGGTTTTTACCAACACGCTTGTAAAGGAAGTCGTCAAGTGCGTAGTCATATTTTAAGTCCAAGAAGTTAAACTCGTCTGTCCAATATCCCTCTGAACGGAGTTCGAATTCCAACTCTGAACGCTTCTTGCGGAACTCTTGTTTGATCTTCCCGTCCCCGTAGATCTCTTCTGGATAAAGCATTTCAACGTGGTGAGCAAACTCATGGATAATGTCGTCAATCAGGTCGGCAGCGTTGTCTTGTTCGTGTGTAATATAGAAAACTCCGTCCTTATAGACAGCGTTTGCATCACGTTTATCAAACACCTCTTGGTGACCAATCTCAACGCCTTTTAGCCCCTTGAAGAACTTTGCGGGAATAACATCTTCAATAGAGCGAAAGATCGCTTGACCATCAACATTATTTGTTAGTTCGTCCCTTTGGAAAACTGGAACATTCCCAAACTTAAAATGTCGTGTAGTATCTTTGACTTTCTCAAAAATGTAATCTTTCACAGAATCTCCGAAGCTAATGTTGCTAGTTGTGATCTTTCGCCTTTAGTAAGTGTGATATGACCTGCAATATCGTACTGCTTGAATTTCTCAACCGCATGAGTCAACCCATTAGATACTGAATCTACGTATGAGTTATCAATCTGCTGGATATCTCCTGTTAGTACGAGCTTGGTGCCATGACCTACCCTTGTTATTATAGTCTTTAATTCGTGTGCCGTCAAGTTCTGTGCTTCATCTACAATCAAAAAAGCATTTGCAATTGATCGACCACGAATGTAAGTCATCGCTTCTATTTCGATTGTGCCTTGCTCTATCTGCATATCTAATGCCGTTCTATCACCGAATAGGTGCTCTAGATTATCACGTATTGGTGCAATCCATGGGAGCATCTTCTCTTCCAAGGTGCCAGGCAAAAACCCAATATCTCTACCCATGGGCTGAACAGGTCTTGTTATAATTAATTTATCGTACCCTCCGCTGGCTCCTGTTGTGTTAATAACTTGCTCCAATGCACAAGCAGTAGCTAACAATGTTTTACCAGTCCCTGCGGGACCAGTCAAAGAAATGACATGTATATCTTTATCAAACAAAAGGTCCATAGCATACTGCTGTTCTTTATTCTTTGCAGACAGTCCCCAAATGTTTTTAAACTTATTTACTTTTCGAAGGGGCTTATCATACCCCTCGAACTTACAAATAGCAGATTTGTTTGTAGCTTCATTTTTAAGTATCAAGTATTGATTTGGATAGAGTTTTACTTTCTGCTCCTCCAACATGAATGGCTCACCCGTATAGAATCTATCGATAGTACTAAACTCTACCTCTAGCTCTTGCGTACCCGTAAAAAGGTTCTCTACTGAGCTAATAGCCTTTTGTGGCTGGTAATCATGACACTCGATTCCGTGAGCATCACATTTAACTCTCATATTGAGGTCCCGTGATACAACGGCGACTTCATGCCCTTTGTCTTTTAACCTGAGTGCGATAGCAATGATTTTATTATCTGAGTCGTCTTCATTCATTCCTGGTGGCATAAACTTCTCATCATAATGAGCAGCAAATACTTTGCCCTTGCCACGTCCAAGAGCAACACCATCCATAAGACTGCCCTTTTTTCTCAAGGTGTCCAATACCCTGTTCATTGTGCGAGCGTTCAAGCCTGCGGTGTCTTGTCGGTGTTTGTGCTTATCTATTTCATCGAGTACAATTGTTGGGATCGCTATGTTGTGTTTCCCAAATGCTAGTATAGAACCTGCTTCAGTAAGATACACATTAGTATCTAAGATTATAGTTTTCTTCATATTTTCACCGTAAAAAGTGGGTTTATATAACTAGTTCTGAGCGGGTATTTAGAGTAATAAAAAAGCCGCCCGAAGGCGGCTGGTGGAGGTAGGGAGAATTGAACTCCCGTCTTGTCCGTTTCCAAATCAAGGTCATTCACAAGGTTAGACTAGCTTTTATCGTCGGCAAGTCTCTAGACTATATTACTTGTTTCGCTACACACAAATAATCAAAAGCGTTTATAGGACAAAAATACGACTTTCTGTTTTTCGGTTGTCGCCACCTCAAGTCTAGTCAGGTTATTAAGCTGCTAGTGCTAGTTCTGCGTTGTTGTTTGCAGTTATAGTTTTAAGCGTTTTTAGTGAGCCACGCTTCCCTCACCCTTGCACCCATTCATCTTTCACGTCAATCGATTCCGGTTACCCCCCTAACATAAGTGTTATAACCAAGTTTAAATAGTTGTCAAGTTTCATGTCGGAAGAAAATCGATCTTTTCTACTACTGAAGAACACTGAAAGCGTAATCTTAACGATCATTACTACAGTTATAGCTCAGAAAAGCAGTAAGAAATAAGAAAAAGTAAGAAAAGTAGAAAGAAGAGTTTTGATTTCGTTGTTTAACAGCTTGCAGCTATTATAACGAAGCCTGAAAAGGTGTTAAGGGAAAAAATGATTAAATATCTAGTCCAAGGTCCATTTCACTTTCACTAGAATCTCCAAGGTCTTCTTTTTCCTCTTCGTATTCTGGTGTAGAAACATCTGGAAGTGTGTTGGCTAGTTCATCTTCAAACTTATCAAAATAGAGAAGCAAGTTTGTGATAAGGTAATCGTAGAAAACATTTTGATCTGTTTCGTCTGCTAGCATATCGTAGGCATCAACGATTTGTTTTTCTACCTTCTTAAATGTAACAGCAGCAAAGTTACGACCTGTTTCATTCTGGTCATCTAGTTTTACGAAATCATCCTCATCTGAATCGCCATCTCCATCAATATCAATGAACTCACCTTCTACAGATTGTTCTTCTTTCCCGTCATCTTGTGGGTCTAGGTCAATTGATATTTTCTCTAGGAGAGTATCTCTATCGATTTCGTATTCTATATTTTCTGTTTGTTCTTCCCCTTGAGTTGCTGCTTCGATTGGGCGAAGGGTATTCTCAACGGCATGAACAATGTGGTTCTTAAATGAATCTCTCTGCTCTTTATCGCTGGTGAGCATCTTGTAATCGTTTTCAATAGTTGGAATAATCTTTTCCAGCAAGTCAGCTAGAACATTGATACCAGTGCTACGACTAGCTTCCTCAGTACCTGTCTCAGCTTCAATAAGCTGACGGACTGCTTTCCTTATCTTCTCTTCAGCAAGTCTCTGTTGTTCAAGCTTTAGAGTAATTCTTTTACGAATGTGTTCTCTGATAAGTTCTTCAGCGATTAGTTCATTTCGGTTAATAGTCATAGTACTGTAATTATCTCCGTCTTTGTCGTTTCGCTCTTCTAGTAGTACTTCTTTTTTTCCTGCCGCCGATTGGAAGAGAGTATCCGCCGACAGCACCACCAGCCATACCAGACATTTCCTCAATAGCGTCATCAATGAAGTTGGTCACGTCTTCAGTGGTTGTAGTGAGTGCCGCCCAGATAGCATCAGCATCTGCATTTGGCGGAATATAAGAAACAAAAGTTTCCTTATCACCATCAGCAATAGCCTTTCTCATATCACGGGCACTATAAACAACTCCGGCACGAGACTGAACAGGGTCTTCAACGATGTCCTCAACATTTACACCAGGGTTATGTCGCTCAGCATACGATTGAGCACGGTCAAAGCGAGTATCCCCTATATCCTTGCTGCTCTTCACTAAAAGGATTGTATCTCCGTCTTTAGCAGTTGCTGGATCAGCAACAAATTCATAAACTGCTTGGACTGGGCTGCGGTAGTCTGCAATTTTTGCAGTGATATTGGATTCTCCGTTTTCGAGATATTCATCCCAAATCTTGAGAGCCTGTGCATTGCTTACTTCTGGATAATCGACGGGAGAAATCAAAACAACAACTTCATCAACATCAGGTCGTTTAGCAATCTTGTTCACATAATCAAAGTGACCACGATGTGGTGGCTTAAACTTACCTGGAAAGAGTGCTATTCTCTTTCCGTCCTCTTCTGTGATGACTCTAGCATTAGCATTGAGAGATTCATTTGTTTTTCTTTTTAGGTTCCCGTAACGGAACATTCCAAGAATCTGGTTCAATGGAGCGAAGTTACCAGCGAACTTATATGTGTGCCCATTGTAATCGAAGACCACCGCCTCAACAGGGGTTGTAATCTTAGAGAAGTCTTTGATTTTGTTGAGATGTCGCTGCATAACAGCCATTGCTTCAGGGTTTTCAGCACCAACATTGGTGATTTCCCTTACAGCAGTTGCGAGTTCTCCTTTGAGTCTCATAACTTCTTTTTCGTTGTCTGCGATAAAAACGCTTTCCAAACCCTTGAGAAGATCTACTGTAAAATCGTGGATAGCAAGTTCTAATGGTTCAATAGATTGCTGGAGAAGTGATTTGCTTGTTGCGATTATGGCATTCAAATCCTGTAGATCCTGTGGGCTAAGTCCCTTCTTTAGAGCCCTTAAACCCATATTTCCAGGAAGCTTAAGAATATAGTTTATAATTTCTTCCCGCAGGTTTGGTGGTAGATCACTATCCATCCCGTTCATCAATCTTTTGAACATATAATCTACAACTGTAGAATCGTCGCTTAGACCCTCTTTTCTCATTTCATTATTGATTTTAGAGATTGCCTTGTTTAATGCTTCGCCGTCATCCTCAATCTTTTTGATATCAACCATAGCACGACGAGCAAGTCTAAAGTCATCTTTATGGAGTTTCTGCTCCATTCTTTCCATAGCATCATCTAGAGTTTCTAGGGTGCCTTCTGGGATTGGTGATTGTTCTCCGCTCTCACGGTCAAAGACAAAGTGACCAACATCGTGGATTTTTAGTGTCTTATCATCATATAGGATAACATTGGCATTACCTGGGTCCATGACCTCGGCATTATACCAGATGTTAGTATCAGGTCCAAATATTCTTTCTTTTTCTTCGTCTGATAGTGCTTCAACGGCTTTTTCAAAAGTGTTAAATCCGCCTGTAAAAGCCTTCTCTAAGTTACCTCTGCCAGCAAACTTTTGAGCAAGTCCAGTAGCATCTAAACCACCTGACCTAAGGTTGCCTTTGTTTCTGGCTCCTTTAGCCTTTCCTTCAGGAATAGAATAAGAAAGAAAAAGATTTTGACCATCTACCTTTTCTTCGGCAGTAAGCTCGCCATTAGCGGCGGCTTCTAAAATCTCTTTCATTTCACCGAAGGTTAGGTCCCTATTTTCATAGAGATGGTCCATATGACCAGCGACACCACCCATTTACTTATCCTCTGTGAGTATCTTAAGTTCTTCTTCTAGGGATTCGATTCTTTCATTCAAGGACCGCAAGTGTCTTTTTATACCACGAAGGTGTTCTTTTGCCAAGGAAATTCTGTTGTTATCTCTTTTATTTGTTACCCTTAGGTTGGTTACAATATCATAAAGAGCTTGGACAGAAGCCCCAGCATCTACTTTGAAATCTTCATTAAGAAGAAACTTTTTAGTCAGCTTGTTTAACACTTACTTCTTTGCTTTCTTTGAAGCTCTTTTAGACGACTTTTTTGGAGCCTTTTCTTCAGCGTGTGTTTCACAGTCTTCTGTTTCGCAAGGTTCTTCTTCGCAAACCTCTTCAACTACTGGAGCAGCTACTGGTTCTGCGACTGGAGCAGCAGCGACAGGGGCTGGGGCAGCTACAACACCGGCTGCTCTTGCACGACGAGCGGCTCTTCTTTTTCTTCTAAGACGTGGACTAGCCATTTATAATATCCTCCTTAAAATGAATTTTGCCGGAAAAAGACAAAAAACAAGTTATTATAAATAGTAAGTAAGAAAAGTATATTCTAATAATGTTTTAGTCTATTGATCCTGTCTGTTTTACAATAACTCGACCATTAACAATATCAAAGTAGAATATTCCGTAATCACCGTTCTCATCTGTACCATTTAGATACAAGTAGTTATTGGAGCCAGACACGTATATATCCGCATGGGTCAAGAGAGTATCTCCATCAAATTTAAACCATGGGTCATCGACCTCGTCACCGAAATCAGTATGTGGCACTTCTTGAATAATTGTTCCACCATTTACAATTGAAAACTCGAATTTTGCTGGCTCACCTTGATCATTTGTTCCGTGTAGGTAAAGGTTATTACCTGAACCCGATATATAAACATCCGCATTTGTTAGTAAAGTATCTCCATTAAAAGATAGTTCTGCTGTTCCAGATACAGCTATTCCACCACCAGTACCAATGCTGGCACTCAACAAGGCGAAGCTCTGACTCAAAGAAGACAAGCTAGAACTGAGCGATGCAATTTCGGTGTTGATGGTTGAAACACTAGAGCTTACACTAGAACTTAGTGAGGCAACGTTTGTGTTAATAATTGTGACACTTGAACTCAATGAGGAAACATCGCCAATAACAGTTGTTACACTAGAACTCAACGAAGAAACTTCAGCATCAATTGCTTGAACATCCGAAGTAAGCGTCGCAATATTGCCGGAAACAGAAGAAATACTAGAACTTAAACTAGAAATATCTGATAAACTAGAAGACACAGAAGAACTTAAATCAGACACTGAAGAAATCAATCCAGTATTTGAGTCCTCAAGGTCATCCAGCCTTTGTTCAAAAGCAGCAGAAATAATAGACCCAGTTGTATTACTACTGTCTAGAAAATCAATTACTGCTTGCTGGAAGGCGTGTTGACCAGATACGTGACCTAGGTTTCTTCTCTTTTTCATTTATTAGAATGCCCCGCTATCACCGCCGTCATAGCCGAGAGATTTATCAGTTATATCTAAGCGATAGTGTCTATCGACATATCCGTAGATATTAATAACATCATTGGAGCTTGCCTTAGCATATATTGTAGTGTTACCGTTATGAGGAAGACCTGGATAAATCTGTGTAAGTCCTGTTTCTTTTGTTAGGATAATCTTGAAAGTTAGGTTAATGTCTGTGAAGGAGCCATCACCACCTATCTCGACAGTCAGAGTGTGGTTTGAAGTGTTGCTGTGATTTGAAGCCCACAAGAATATTTCATCATGAGCATAATCAGTGCATTGATGAATTAATCTTCCAGTTGTCGGAATATTGATTGGAGCACTGGTTGAATCACCAGATAAGTTAATACGACCGTGTCTTACTGGTTTGTATTTATATGCTACACCACTAATGTTTGGTGCTGATGATTGTTTTCCTAGTTTAGTCATAGAAGTATCCTCGGGCTTCTATAAATATTCTTTGGATTTATATTTTTTCGTCCCCGTAAAGATTTACTACCTGAATGCCTCTTGCGGGTTGTTCTGGTTTTGGGGGAGATACATCAACTGGAGGCGGTTCTTCGAGGGGAAGTTCTAGGACGAGTTCTTTGGTGACCGGCTTCTTGGCTGGTTCTTTTTTGCGGTAAATTGTAACAACTACTGGCTTGTAATTGTTAGGCATTTTATTCCCCTAGGACTTACAGAGGTTCAAAACCTCCTTGTTGTTCTTCTTCGACGTTTCCTATGTGAAAATATTCATGTAAGTTATTGTGCAAGTTTTGCATCATTTTGATCATATAAGAGTCTGTTTTGTCTGCCTTATTGTTCATTTTCTGCCATACTTCCATTTCTGCTTTAGCAACAGAGTTTCGAAGGAATACCTTAATCGCTAGGAGAGGAGAAGCAACACCAATGTTTTCCATTGAGCGATAACCAGCAAAAATGTTACCAATGATTTCATTGTTGATGTTCATAATAGGAGAACCACTGCTTCCGGGCTTTGTAGGCATACTGTACATCGCATACCCTTCTGGGGAGTAACCTGTAAAGTATCCATCAAAGGTTAGAACCATTCTTGGGAAGACAATACCGTGAGGAGCAGCCATATTGTAGGCAACTTCGCCTCTCTTTGGTCTTTCTTTTGCTACCTTAAGAACTGGCGGCTTGATAAGAACAGTACGAACCCTTAACAAGCAGAGATCCCACCTCTTATCGATCGCTACAACTTCAGCCTTATATTTGAACCCATTGTAATCAACGAGTGTAAATTTCTGTCCCATATGTGTGACTTTTACGCCTTCTATGGTTCTTTCCTTTACAAAAGTGCTTCGGCAAGAGTGACCAGCACTCATAGCATAACTTACGTCACTAGCTATTTCGCTATGCATAATAAAGGAACCAGAGGATACTGCTCTAGAGGTTGCGTTTTGGCACTTCTCTTTTTTGTCTTCCCCCATTTCGCAGCCTTTCCAAAGTGTATCACTTCGTAACTGAACGAAAGACTTAACGGGAAACTCGTGCCTTATTGGCTTAACTTCACTGAAGGGAGTAACGCACGCTCCTGAACAACTTGCAACCGTAACATACAACAGGGTGATTAGACACACTCGAAAGTAATCGGTAAATATACGCATCATAAAATAACTATTTCCAAATAGATACTTTCGGTCTATATAAGTTGTAATATTTGTTACAATCTAAAAAAGAAGGTGTATTATAGAATGTTGCCCTCACTTAAAAAAATGGTAAAAGTAGCCGCTTTCGTAATGGCGGCTTTAGTTTTGTTCCCCTCAATCGCAGTTTCTAGCCCAAAAGCGTCTAATATGGAGCCAGTGTGGGAAAGAATTAATGGTGAGTGGAAATTTAACGAAACTACCAAGCAAAAGCATGAAAGTCTTGTCTACGTTATCACAACAACCGACAATAAACCCAACAAAAACATACTTACTAAAGATATGGTGAAACTTCCATTTGTTCTAATCATCGAACAAGATAAGAAAGAGGAGATTTCACTTCACTAAGATTTAGGAGAACATATGATAAGAGTATTAACTAATAGGTGGGTGCTCTTAAGTGTTCTATCCGCAACAATCCTAGCGTCCTCGTTCTTAATCTACAAGAACAACTTCCAACCACAATTAGTCCTATCAAAAGATATAACCTACTATTTGCCGGGACAAAGAGATAATTGTAAATGGATTCTGCAAGTAAGAAATGACTTAAGAGATATACCCGGCGAAACAACTGAAGTTCGTATAGGTATCCCAGAAGTTCAAGCAAGTGGCTACCTTAGTGGTCGTATAGAAGTTGGTGAGCATGGAAACTTGATGCTCGCATTTATACCACCAGGCACACAAGAGAATAAAGTTCCAGTTATCTTAACAGCAGATTACTCTGACCAAGAACTCCCAATCAGTTTCTTAAGATTTAGGTGGGTTCAGAGCAGTACGATCACTATTCTAATCTTCTCTACTGAGGAAGCCTGCGTTGCTTCTAGGAATAGGAAATGAAAAAGCGTGTTGTTGGTCTTTTTTTAGTTGCCCTGCTTTTTGGCTGCGAAGAAGATAGATTGGTAAAGCTAGAGTGCGTTCTTGGCGATAAACTCGTCTGTAATGAGTTTGGACAGAACTTCCCAGCAGTTGATCCAGCCGACATCCCAGAGAGAACAGGTCAATGCTCTTATGGAACAAGAACCTGTACAATAAACGGCTGGGGAGAATGTGAGGGAGCAAAAGGACCAGAAGAAGAAGTTTGTGATGGGATTGATAACGATTGTGATATGACAATCGACGAAACCTATCCAGAAGAACATCAACTTTGCGGGTTCCAAGAAAATATAGATTACGGAGTCGGCATCTGTAAGCCAGGTGTTATGACCTGTTATAATGGTGTCCTATATTGCGACGGACATACAGGACCTGCTGACGAAATCTGTGATGGTGTTGATAACAACTGTAATGGAACTGTTGATGAGGGTATTGCTAATGCTACAGCGGTTGCCTGTTATGAGGGACCTGAAGGAACTTTAGCAGTTGGTGAGTGTCGAGCAGGCATTCGCTATTGTACTGACGGCAACTTTGGCGGTCCTTGTGATGGTCAGGTTTTACCAACTGAAGAAAGGTGTGATGACCTTGATAATGATTGCGACGGAGAAGTCGATGAAGGCTTTGATACCCGTGGTGTAGATTTGGTTTTTGTTATCGATATTTCTGGTTCCTTCGATGACGAGATAGAGTCAATGATTTTGGGCATAACTCCTCTTTTAGACGACCCGATAACGAGCAGATTTCGTTTTGGGCTAGTTGTTGTAGGTGCTAGGCAGGGTGAAGACATAAGACCTCATAATCTATACTCTAGAATGGTCTCTGATTTTGTTCCCGCTGATGAGTTCGTGGCGATATTAGAAGCAGGCAGAATGATTGATAGTGCTGGGCAAGAGCCAACCATTGATACGATGTACTGGGCAATGAACAGATACCCATTTTCGTGGAGACCAGAAGCACAAAAAGTTGTTATCACAATGACTGACGAAATAGCCCAGACAATCACATCGATGACTTGCTTAGAAGTAGCAACCCACGCTGACAACTATGGATATGAGTTGTTTGTATTTGCCCTACAGGAACATCATAGGAGTTTCTTAGATTGTGTTGGTGGGAATAGAGATAGGCTTTATAGTCCTACTGCTAACTCTGAAACAGTATTCTATCAGATCCGGGCAATCTTTGAAGACCTTTGTGTAGGTCGTTAATCACTCTTCTTCTTTTTTAGCTTTTTTCTTTGTTGCCCGCTTTTTGGCTGGGGCTTTCTTTCTGGTGGTCTTCTTTTTCGGCTCTGAGCTTTTTTGTTTTTTACTCTCTGGATTTACGGTAACCTTTTCTTTGCCTGCTTTAAAGGAAAATCCCATACCACCACTAGTTGAAATAAACTGATCTCCTTGTCCTTCTACTTTTTCAGGCATTTCAGACATCATATGTTCTTCTATTAATTCTCTTAATTGTTTTACAGACTGGTGTAGAATGTTTAAACTGTTCTCAAGTTCCTCACAAGCATTTAGTGATTGTCTAGGATCGCCAATCTTTAGAGACTGCATTAAAATTGGTATTATTCTGGGGTGGACTTTTTGGAAGTCCCCTATTGCTTCTGTGGCATATAGGTGAAGAAACTTACCAACCTTAAAGTTTTTTATATTTAAAGAAATATTAATATCTTTTACTTTCATATTTCAATCCTCGATAAATTAATTAGTAGTTGATTCTTATGTGTTCCGCTATTTGATCTCTTATCTCTTGCTTTTGTTCTTCTGTCTCTGCGTGCGCCCAAGCCCAAGCTAAAGAGTTTTTCATTTTGAGAGTATTAAATTCTTTAGAAGCTATTGATACTTCAAGCTCAGAGGAAATCTCTTCAGAATCAATATCAGTCATATCAATATTCAAAACAGAAGCTATTGTAAATAACTCTGAAACATTGTGTTCTCCATAGGCAGTTGAAGCTTTTTTAAAATAAGAGGTTAAAAATTCTGACTCAACCTTGTCGGGGTGTGTTATTTTTGTTATTCTTCTATAAAGAGTTTTCATAACATCTGACTGTGGGTGATCTTCTTTTATTTCTTCTTCAAGTTCTTCCTCGACTTCTGAGTCTGAACTGTCTGTGTTATTAGAGATACTTTGGCTCTCTAGCATTTTCTTATATTCTTCTGGAAAGTCCTTATAGAACTCTTCTCTGTATTTGCTCATTCTTTCCTTTGTTTCATCATGTTCCTCAGAAACATACTGGGATTTTAGAACAAGCTTTTTTATATTCTTTTTCTCGGGCATATAATAAATATATCCTTAAAAAAAGAAGAGGCAGCCGAAGCCGCCTCTTCAATGAAACTATTTGTTACCTAAGAAAGGTGTAGACTATTCAGCCTGAACATCCATCTGAATTGTACCATCAGAGTTCTTAGCGAAGACGATCTTAATACCACTAAATGCAGTATCGCCATCCTTAAGGGTGAGGTTACCTTCACCATCGGCAGTACCGACGAAGATTGTCTTGTCGATATCGTCCTGAAGAGCAGCTTCTACAGACTGAGCACGGGCTAGTTCTGTAGAGTCAGCAGCAACTAGTACAGCTTCTACGGATTCAGCACGAGCCTTCTCTGTGGAGTCAGCAGCTTCACGAGCAGCCTTCTCTGTGGAGATCTCATTGTTGATAACGACTTCGATAGAATCGTCGCCGTCCTTGCGAGCGGCTGTTTCTGTTGAGTCAGCAGCAACTAGTAGAGCTTCGACGGATTCAGCACGAGCCTTCTCTGTTGAGTCAGCAGCTACTAGTAGAGCTTCTACGGATTCAGCACGAGCCTTCTCTGTAGAATCGCCAGCAGCACGTTCTACCAACTCGGTGGAGAGACCAGCGGTGAGGATAGCCTCAACGGA
>Ga0208425_1000039_pt1 | contig 42767 bp, 53 predicted proteins | sample DEB08_DNA_4_FD_185496 | JGI IMG/M metagenome (GOLD analysis project Ga0208425, IMG submission 185496) | Aqueous microbial communities from the Delaware River and Bay under freshwater to marine salinity gradient to study organic matter... | ecosystem: Environmental > Aquatic > Marine > Coastal ...
AAGCTCTTATACAAAGCAGCCACATGCAAAGGAGTAAAGTCATTTTTATCTTTAGCGTTAACATCAGCCCCTTGTTCTATTAATAATTTTGCTTTCTCTAAATCATTTTTCTTAGCAGCTTCTAATAATAGTTTGTTTAAGTTTTCTTTTTCCATTTTATTTACCAATTAGTTATAAATAAGGATTATACTTGATTTTGTTTAGTGTCAAGAGTTTTTAACCTAACCAAGGATATGTGCTAAACCTGCAACTTTGACATATTGCGGGGCTGTCTTCAGGCATATCTACCCACAAATATTCATCGCCACAAGATTCGCATGTTACAATTTGCTTTTCTGCTTCTGTTAAAATTCTGCTGTCTATTAAGCTTTCTACTTTTTGCTTTTCTGCTATATTTAGTGTATTCATTTTTTACCTTTATTTGTTTTTATAATATTAATAATTCCTTTTTTTCCGTTTGTTTCTATAATTAGTTCTACCATTTTACAACCTCACAATCTTAACATGTTTATCACAATGGATTTTTGTTTTTTGATCTTTAGACAAAAAAACTTTCTTTAAATCTGGATTTCCCGAACAAAAAACCGCTTTACAAGCTTCGTTTTTAGAAAAATCTAAATGACCTTTTATATAATTGTTAAACAAATTAAAAACTTCTTTTTCTTGATAAAAAGAGGGATCAAACCCTCTTAAATCTTTGTTTGACATATCTAAAAATTTTTTACACATACATAAACCTCAATTTATTTATATCTTAAATTAAACATAACTTCGTGAATTTTTTCACCTGTTATTTTTGATACTATTTTGCAATATAAATTTTCTAGAATTACATCGCTTAAAATAATTTCTTTTAACTTTGTATTTAATCTTGTCATTTTAAACCCCCAAAACAGCTCTTAATTCGTCGATAGATTCGTTTTTTAGAGCTTGTTGGTATATACCCACCCTTTCTAATAAACTTGTACCGCAAAGGCAACTTATGGCGTTTTTTGCTTTTTTTACGTCTAAAAACGGAATCCTGTCTTCTAAGACTCTGCAAATATTAGCCTCGATTAAATCATAAGGTGATTGATATTCTCCCTCCTCAAACCTTCTTAAATAGTTCATAATAATTTACCAATTTGTTATGTTTCCATATTATTCTCCGTTTTTATAAGTGTCAACAGTTTTATATATTTTTTTTATTATTGTTGCTTTTTGTGCAGCAGACACCCAAAAAAACCTAAATTTAAACCTTGTTTAAATCACCTTTTTGCTTCTGGGGGGGTTAGGGGGGGTTTACTGGATTTATAATTAAGGGAGGTGTTATTCATTATTTCCATTATTTCCATTATCTCCATTATTGAATGTGTATTTTTGATGTATTTCTGATGTATTTCTGATGTATTTTTGATGTACTTTTTTTTATCTTACCCTTCATTAATACCCCAAAAAAGCCTTGTTTTATGCGGCACTTTAAAAAAAAATCTGTTGTAAGGTTTTTGGACTTTTTTTTTAAAAAAATTTTTGAAAAATAAAAAAAACTTTTTTCACGCAACTTTTTTTTGTTTTGATCTTTTAATTATATTACTGACAATTTATGCTGGTCTCTTTCCTTTTGTGTAACGTAAACACCATGCTGGAAAAGCTGCATTAAGTGAATTTGGAAAACCCCTTTCTTTTATACCGTCTGAGTAAATTGAAGCCAAGTGGTATATATCCCATGCAGGAGCGTTTTCTTTTGCTTTTTGCAGAGCCTTATCGCTTAATTTTGAAATAATGTAATTACAATCAATTATCTTTTTTTCTCTTTTTTTATTTTCTGAGTTTTCAGGCTTGTTTGTAGCAACATGTTGAAATCTTTCAAAATTTACTAGCCTTAAAATATTAATAGCAGAGGTTTTTCTTGTCTCTATTTGTTTTTCAGCTTTTAGCATATTAATAAAATTTTTTACTTTAGGTCTAGACCATCGCCACTTTGAGGCTAGGCTTTCCTCTGACCATGCTATTTCACCCCTTTTTACTTCAACCTTAATTCCTCTTATAAAAATAACAGAAAGCTCTTTATGATTAGCAAGCATTAAAAGATCTACCCATGCTTGAGCCTTTGTGAATTTTTCTGAATGCCACAACCAGTGATCTTGCAACTCTCTATGTAAAGAAATAAAACCCTTACTCATTTTTACCACCATCAAAAAAATTATTACTCTCTTTTTCTTTCCAAAACAAATTGTCTTCCATCAATTTAATATCGTCGCTTATTTGCCAGATATATTTGCGGATAATTTCAATGAATTGATTATCAGTGTTGCTTTCTCTTAATTCATTACATAACAAGCCTATAGATAACTCAAACACTGCGGTGGTTTTAACGTCTGAAAAATTTCTAAACTTTTCAATATTGTTATATATTCTCCATATCTTCCGTTTTATTAATAATTTTTCTGTTTGGGGAGTTTGTGCTAATGTTAAAAAGTCAAGTAATACTGCTATTCTAGTATTAAATATTGATTTAACAGAAGCTTTATTTGTAAGCTTTTGCATAAAGTTTGTATTTATAAAGTTTGCATGTTGCAACTTAGGCAACGGATCTTTTTTATTTTGTAAATTTTATATTGTCAATTTATTTTTATTGCAAAACTCTTGACAGTTAAAAACTTATATATTAAACCTTGTTATTAGGTAAATTTTTTAAAAGGTAATTATGCTTAAATCTATAGAACAAATAACACAATCCGCTACAAACTTAACAACAGACTTAGCTAAATATGATATTAGCAACATCACAAACTTAGCTGTTTTATCTAAAGTAAAAAAAGCTTGGTTAGAAGCATCAAAACACATAACAAACGAACAGGAGGCGGCAGACTGTAAGTTGCAATTTTATGGCTCATTACAAAAACTAAAAAGAATTGGAATCGATTTAAATGATCTGGATTGTTGGTTTATAAATTCTTATAAATCTAAAATAGAGGCTCAATATCAATATCAAGCTCTTTTACGCTCAGCAGCTAAGAAAGGTTATATTTGCTCCCCTACAATATATTACCTACTTCCTGAAGAGGTCGGACTAAATAAAGAGACAGGTCAGCCTAAAAATTTTTATACCACAAGAGATGAAAACAACGCTATTAGAATACATTACACAAATTACGGTCTTAAAAAAGAAATTAATTTAAATACTATAAAAGACTTTCATAGCTTTTTTATTTTAATGAATATTTCTGACAAAAAAGGAAGGATGATTTTATCTCAAGAACTATTTTTGACTCCAGAGGAAATTTTGGAGCGAAAAGAAAAGTCTAAAACAAAAGATAGCGGCTCACAAGTATTTGACTATAAATCTAAAACTTATGTAAAAAAAGAGGAAAAGTCAGTATGGGAGCAATGGACACGTCAACAGATTGATAAAAGTCTGGTATGGGCTGCCATGAAGCTTGTAAAAGAATCTTTACCAGTTTTTGACGAATTTTTAAATTTTAATGATTTTAACGAAGAAAAGGAAGTAGAAACAAAATCAAGTAGAACAGAAATTGTGCATGCAGCATATAAGGAAAGTAATATTGATTTAACTTCGCCTCCTCAAAACATTGTTAATGACTCAAGAAAGATTCAGGAAGAGTACACATTAACACCAGAGCTTAAAGAATTTAATAGAAAAAACTTATATGAAAAACTTGAGGCTTGCAAAGATCAAGAGGAATTACAACACTTTATTAATAGTAACGCATCTGTTATATTATCTCTTGATGAGCAAATAAAAGATAGTTTAATAAAAGAAATAGATAATAAAAAATTCTAATGTTAGAAGCCCGCCCTTATCAAAAAATAGCTATTGCATCAACAATTAAAAATTTATTGATTTTTAAAAATACGATGTTAATCGCCCCAACTGGAGCGGGCAAGACATTTATGTTATCTAAAATTATAAATGAACTTTTATTAAGAATTGGAAATAAAAAACGAGTTCTTGTCTTGGTACATAGAAATAAAATTAATGAGCAAAATAAAAATGCTTTTGAAAATTTAAGCGGACGCTCAACAGGTCTTTTTATATCTGGTCACATAAATTTAGGCTGCCAAGTTACTTTTGGAATGGTGCAGACGATAGGCAATTATATTGATAAACTACCCTCTTATGATCTTTTAGTTATAGATGAGTTTCATCATGCTATGGCTTCGACTTATGTAAATATAATAAAAAATCAAAAACAACAGGCAAAAACATTAAACAAGGATTTTTACTTGTTTGGTGCGACTGCAACGCCTAACAGAAGCGACAAAAAAAATCTTGGTTCTATTGTCAGCAATTATTCATGTCAAATAACAATACAAGAATTAATTAAGCTGGGTTATTTAGTGCCACCAGTAATAAAAGCAGTGGATTTATTTTCACAACGTAACATTATTTCAAATTCTAATTATTTTCATAGATCTGCTATTGAGCTTGTTAGTCAGTTAGAGCAATTAAAAAGAAATAAAATAATAATATTTGCTAGCAATATAAAGCAAATAAAGTTTTTAGAAAACTATCTAAGCAAAAAAGATATTACAGCAGTTTCTATCCATAACGAAAAAACAAAAAAAGAAATTTACGAAAATCAAAAAAAGTTTGAAACAGGAAAAGCTAATATTTTATTAAATATAGACATAGCAACAGAGGGATATGATTTCCAACCTATAGATTGCGTGGTCTTAATGCGTGCCATAGGAGAAGAATCAAAGGGTCTTTTGTTGCAGATGGTAGGTAGAGGGCTTAGAGCAATAGACTATAAAAAATATCCAAACACATTTAAAAAAGATTGCTTAGTGCTTGATTTTGGCGGTAATTTTGAAGTCCATAAAAACTTAGACATTGAGCCAGATCTTGAGGATGTAAATATAAAGCCGGCAAAAATAGAAATAAGTAACAAAGGGCAAAACAACCAATCTAAAGACAAAGAAATTGATTTTATATATTACGAATCAACAAAACTACTTTATGAGTCAGGCTTGTTAGAGAGCTTTAATTATAAAGATAAATTTATCCAAGGTCTTTGTGGTGTAAATAAAAGCCTTTTTATACTAAATAACAAAATATTTTTTATAACTGGTGCAAATATTGCACTAGTTGAAGAAAGCGAGCTTGATAAAAAAATCAAAGAAATATTAGAAAGTGATATAAAATATTTAACAGAATTAAAAAACACCCCAATTGAAGAGTATCAAATAAATTTATTAATAGATAAATTTGATTTAATTGGTTGCTCTAAATATAAAGCCTCGACTTTAATATCTTTTTTAGCTCACGAAAATATTTTAAATCAAAATCTGCAAAACTCTTGACACCAAGCAAAGTTAAGTGTAATCTTTATTTATAACTAATTGGTAAATAAAATGGAAAAAGAAACCTTAAACGAACAACTATTTGATGCTGCTAAGAAAAATGATTTAGAGCAAGCAAAGTTATTAATAGAACAAGGGGCGGATATTAACGCTAAAAATGAAGATGGCGATACTCCTTTACATTATGCTGCAAGGAGAAACAGCGTAGAAGTTGCAGAACTATTAATATTTAAAGGGGCAGATGTTAATGTTAAAAATAAATGGGGCGTTACTCCTTTGCATGGGGCTGCATTAAATGACAACTTAAATTTTGCAAAGTTATTAATAGAAAATGGGGCAGATGTTAATGTTGAAAATGAAAATGGTAGAACTCCTTTACATGGGGCTGCATTAAATGACAACTTAAATTTTGCAAAGTTATTAATCAAAAAAGGGGCAGATGTTAATACTAAAAATAAATGGGGCGACACTCCTTTGCATCATGCAGCAGAATATAACATCCTAGAAATCGCAGAGTTATTAATTGAAAATGGGGCAGATGTTAACGCTAAAGATGAAGATGGCGACACTCCTTTGCATGTGGCTGTATATAGGAACAGTGTAGAAGTTAAAGAATTATTAAAAAAACATGGAGCTAAATAAGATGATTAAATTAGTATTAATTATATTTCTATTAAAGCCTGTATTATTAAATGCTGAGGATTTAAAAATAAGAAAAGATCAAATTGTTAAAATATATGATGGTGACACGTTCTTTATAAATATAGATAATACTCTTGATGTATTTGGTAAAAATTTGGGTATTAGAATAAAAGGGGTTGATACACCTGAAATAAGGGGGAAATGCTCACAAGAAAAATTTAAAGCAATTCTTGCAAAAGAATATTTAAAAGAATCACTAGATAAAGCAAATTGTATTATATTAAAAAACCTAGAAAGAGGCAAATATTTTAGGGTTTTAGCTGATGTGTATATTAATGGCGAGAATATGGCTGATAAACTATTGAACCAGAATTTAGCCGTTAAATATCAGGGTGGTAAAAAACATAATTTTTGTAATAACTAATTGGTAAATAAAATGGAAAACAAAAACTTAAACAAACTATTATTTGAAGCTGCTAAGAAAAATGATTTAGAGAAAGCAAAATTATTAATAGAACAAGGGGCTGATGTTAACGCTAAAGATAAAAATGACTTTACTCCTTTGCATGTGGCTGCTTTGTATAAGAGCTTAGAAGTTGCAGAGCTATTAATAAAAAAAGGAGCTGATCTTAATTGTAAAGATAAATGGGGCTTTACTCCTTTACACTTGGCTGCATTGCGTAACAGCTTAGAAGTTGCAGAATTATTAATCAAAAAAGGTGCAGATGTTAATATTAAAGATAAAGAAGGTAACACTTCTTTGCATTATGCTGCATGGGATAACAGCGTAGAAGTTGCAAAGCTATTAATTGAAAAAGGGGCTGATGTTAATGCTGAAAATGAAAGTGGCTACACACCTTTACATTTATGTACTAACAACTTAGAACTTGCAGAATTATTAATTAAAAAAGGGGTAGATATTAACGCTAAAAATAAACGGGGCGAGACTCCTTTGTATTGGGCTGCACATTATAACAGTTTAGAAGTTGCAGAATTATTAAAAAAACATGGAGGCAAATAAAATGGAAAAAGAAAAATATTTAAAAAAAGAAAAAAACATATATTCTCCTGAGGAGAAAAGCATAATTGAATTAATGCAATTACTTAAAGAGAAATCAGATGAGCTTAAAAAAAGTTTTCAAGGGCGTGAATAAAAGCAAATTATTATATTTATCTAAAATGTGTTTAAAGGGTTACTTTAAATATAAGGTTAATGGTCAAGTATTTTATGATTGCTTCAAGGCTTTTAAATTATATAAATCTTTGCGACATAGTCAGGTAAGCACTTATTTTCAAGCATATAATGTTTTTACGCACGCAAACGATTTAATACAAAATAATAAATATATAAAACATATCCCGCAAGGTTGGGAAGATATAAGAGATGATCATATCTTAATTGAAAATATGCCTAGTGAGTAAAGCCTTTCTAGGCTTTAGAAACCCACTTATCAAAGTTGCTATTTATTTCTTTTATAAAATTAGGGTTTTCGAATAAGTTTTTCTCAGTTTTTAAAATTACCCTTTTCCCTTTTTCTGGTCTACCTATATAAATAAATTTTTTTCTAGGAAGAAATGTTTTCATAAAATCAAGAACTATCTGCTTGCTGTATTTCTTCTTATAAGTTAAACGCAGAGCAAGGCGGGACTTATTAATATCTAAAAAGCAAACTCCTTTTTTATCAAGTAGGAAATCATCACCAGATTTATTTATTATTTTAAATGATTGTATTTTCATAATTTTTAGCAAGTTAAGCAACGCACTATAAATAATAATTGAGCAAAGCTAAAAAGTCAACAAAACTATTGACACAAATAAAAAAAGGCAATATTTATAAATAAACAATTATTAAATATCTAAAATGAAAAAACTTATAATATTATCCATTCTTGCAATTTATGGCTGTTCACAAAATAAAGAGGAGATGAACAGCTTTTTGCAAATAGCCGATAATGTTAATAATTTTTTGCAATTAGGTAAAGATGAGGATAAAGAGGCTAGCCTTTTTAAAACAAGTTTATTTGAAGAATTTATTTATTCTTTTATTCAGAATGTGACAGACAAAGAATATGACAAGCTTATATCTGTTGAAGATTTTTCTGTTAGGTCGCAGTTAAACGATGAGCAAATTCTAAAAAGGGCAAAAAAACATAAAGCTGATTTCTTGATTGTTTTAGAAACTAGAGATGTAAAAAAAATAAGTGTTATTTATGAGCAAGATTATAAATTAGATTATAATAGAAAAAAAGGTTATTATAATTATATAATAGTTTACTTTAAAAAATGAGCAAAATTACATGGAAGGCAGAAAAAAGAGATATAAATTTTTGCGAGAATAACGGGAAAAACCCTGTTGTTAAACGCAATGGAGAGGATTGTTTAAAAGAGTTTAAATAGAAAAAAAGATGAGCAAGTCAAAAAAACATAAGTCAAAAAAACAAAGTAATAAAGAAAGCAGTGTTGGTAGGCCAACAAAAATGACACCTGAAATAATTGGAAAATTAGAAACCAGCTTTTCAAACGGTTACACAGATGCTCAAGCGTGCGTTATGGCTAATATAAACCCCTCTACTCTTTATGAGTATTGTAAAGAAAATCCAGAGTTTTCCGAGAAAAAAGAGGAGTTAAAGAAAAGAGTCGATATTCAGGCAAAGCTAAATATCGTTAAAAGTCTTAAGGCAGGAGATAAAGATATAAGTAAATGGTGGCTAGAGCGTAAGTGCAAAGAAGAGTTTAGCCTTAGAACTGAACACACTGGAAAGAATGGCGAGGACATAAAGCAAAAAGTTATTTATATAGATAAAGAAGAGAAAGGCTCTTACGAGAAGCATATAGACGATGCAATTAACGCAGATTAAAAACCCTGTTTATTTTGGTCAGCTTTTACATAAAAAAGGATTCAAGACTTGGTTCTTGTATATGTTTAGGCAAATGGAAAAGCGTAAATTTATAGTTGAGGAGCTTCATCATGATTTATTTGATTTATATCAATTAATATACGATCAAAAAGTTGCAAGAAAAAATGTAAACTTACCACCAAGATCAGCAAAAACCGCAATGGCTAAATATTTTGTTGCTTATTGTTGGGCTGAAAATTCAAAATGTAATTTTATTTACACATCATTTTCACAGGAATTACTAAGTGGTATTAGTAGAGAGTTAGCAGATATAATAAAGCATCCTTATTATCAGGCTATGTATAACCAAGATGTAGAGGAGGAAAATATAGAGTTCAATCCTATTGATGAGTTCTGGGCAGCTTATTTAAAAGAGGAAAAAAAGAAAAATGTATATACAGCAACTAAAATTATAAATGATAAAGGTGGATTAATATTATTTGCCTCCATTGGCTCTGCAATTACTGGGTTCGGTGCAGGTATAAGAGGAAGCTCAAAATTTTCAGGTTGTTTATTTATTGACGATGGAAACAAGCCAGCTGATATACACTCACAAAAAAAAAGAAATAAAGTAAAAACTTACTATGAAGAAACACTTTTATCTAGATTAAACCAAGGAGATATCCCCGTGATAAATATTCAGCAAAGATTGCATGTTGAAGATTTAAGCGGATTTTTAAGCAAAGTTTATAGTTTTGAAACATTAAAAAAGCCTTTGATTGTTGACGGTGTTTGTCAGTTGCCTAGTCAATATAGCGAGCAAAGACTTGAAGAAATAAAAAAGAATGAATTTATGTTTGTGGCTCAATATCAGCAAGCCCCTGTGATGCAAGGAGGAAATTTATTTAAAAAAGAAACCATAAGAGAGCTGAGTCAAAATCAACTGCCTAAAGATAATGAGTATAGTTACAGATTTATTACTGGCGATCTTTCTTATAAAGATAAGCAATCAAATGATTATTCTGTATTTTGTTATTGGGGGGTTAAAAAGGAAGTAATAAACAATATAGAAAGAAATCATTTATATTTAATTGACTGTAAAAGAAAAAAGATAAATTCTGTTGATGTTGAAAACTGGGTTGAGCCTTGGATAAAAACTAAGCTAACTTATAATTTTAGATATATCTGGATTGAGGATAAGTCGCACGGAATATATTTAAACCAAGCATTTAGAAGAAAAGGCTTTCCAATTCCAAGTGAAGAACAAATTAAAAAAATGTTGCCACGTGATGTTGATAAGGTACAAAGAGCAAATAATATTATTCCTTGCTTAAATAAGATAAATCCTAATTTAACATTTAACAAAGACATAGAAGATTACTCTGAAATGAAAGATGAGTTATTATCTTTTAGCAATTCAGAGCATGACGACTTTGTGGACAATGTAATTGATGGAGTAAAAATAGGACTTTTTCAAAATCGGGTGACGGTTTATGATGTTTTATAATAGTTTGATTGACTAAGAGAGAAGAAAAATTTATTTATTATTATAATTTAAAAAAAAATGAAGAAAAAAACCAACAACAATATATCTAAAAATAAAGAGCAGATTTTAGAAAATGGTCAAGCCCTAGTTAATAGTTTGGCAAGTATAGTATCAGCTGGGCTTATAGGAAATAATGGCACAAGCCAACTTTCACAAACTGCAACTTTGCAAAAAAACAACAGAAGCTCAGCTCTAACTTTAGAAAGAAGCACAATTTCTTATATGTACTTGACTCACGGAATAGTGCAGACAATGATTGACCAGCCTGTTGATGATGCTTTCAGAGGTGGAATAAAAATAAAAGCCGAAAAATTAGGCTTAGAGGATATTGAAGCAATACAAGCATATTTAAAAGAAAATAATATAATAAAAACTATTAAAAACGTTGCTAAATGGTCACGTCTTTTTGGTGGTGCAGCTTTAATTATAAACTTGCCCGAAAAAGCAGACAAGCCTTTAAATCCTTTGTCTATAAAAAAAGATACTAATTTAGATTTTTACGCTGCTGATTTTTGGGAGCTAAACTCAACAGATGATTTAACTTACGGAGAAAATAAGCCTTATTTAAAACATGGCTTTCATAGTGACTATTATAATTTTTATGGAGTTAAACTTCACAAATCAAGAGTGTTGAAGGTAAAAGGAAAAGAAGCCCCTTCTTTTATAAGACCGCAATTAAGGGGTTGGGGAATGTCAGAGCTTGAAAGACTTGTAAGATCAATAAATCAATACTTAAAAAACAATGATTTATTATTTGAGTTGTTAGATGAGGCGAAGGTCGATATTTTTAAAATAAATGGTTTTAATCATAGTCTTGTAGATGATGCAGGAGTAAAAAGAACGCAAAAGCGAGTAGAGTTAGCAAACCAACAAAAGAAATATCAAGCTGCTTTGTGTATGGACACAGAAGACGATTATATTCAAAAGCAGCTATCTTTTTCAGGCATAGCAGAAATATTAAATGAGATCAGAAAAGGAATCGCAGCAGATATGAAAATGCCTATTACAAAGATTTTCGGCATAAGTGCAGCAGGCTTTAATTCTGGAGAGGATGACCTAGAAAACTACAACTCAATGGTTGAGTCGGAAATAAGGGGAAACTTTGACTATATTATTATCCAAGTGATCAAGTTAATCTCTCAAAAATTATTTGATGTTATTCCAGAAAATGTAGAAATAGAGTATAACTCCTTAAGAGTTTTAAAAGCAGAAGAAGAAGAAAGCGTAAAAAACCATAAATTGCAAAGGTTAATGACTCTTTATAGTTCGGGCATAATAACAGCACAGCAAGTTGCTAAAGAGATTAACTTATTAAACTTAATTGAAACTGATCTTGAGCCAGACAGCTTAGAAGACTTTCCTGAGCCTGCACCAGAAGCAAAGCAAGATCAAAATCTAAATGGAGTTAGTAAAGTTAGTTTATTATCAAAAATTAATATTAACAAAAAAGAAAAATAGATATTTAGGCATTTACTAAAAATAATAAAATGAAAGAGCTAAAGCCAATAAATTTTAATCCTAAATATGAAGAAGCTATAAGAAAAAAAATTAAACAGTTTTTTTATGATATAATTTTTGCTCCTATTTATCAGACCTTTAAAGAATCAAGCTTACAATATCAATTTAAAAACTCCTCATCTATTTTAAAAGATGCAATTCTTAGCGGTAAAATACAATATGCAAACGATATAGTTAAAGGTGATTTTAACGCAAAAATAATAAAAGAGTTTGAAAAGCTAGGTTATAATTACGACTCTCGAATAAAAGGCTTTAGAATATCGCTTGCAAGTTTGCCTCAAGATATTATTTCCGCAATAACACAAGCAACCACTCAATTTAATTTACTGCAATCAAGATTATTAAGTGCTTTTGATAATATTAATTATGCACAAGAATTATCTGAATTATCTTTTTTTGATCAATATTCTTTAGTACAAAAAGACATAGACAAGCAATTTAAAAAGACTGTAATTGATGCTATAGGCATAACACCAGAATTTACAGAAACACAAAAAGCAAAGCTTGCAGAAGAATATTCCAACAATATGAAGCTTTATATTAAAGATTTTGCAGACAATGAAATTGCAAAGCTAAGGGGTTTAGTAGAGGATAACACTTTTTCGGGCATGCGAGCGGATAAGTTGCAAAACATTATTAGAACGCAATTTGATGTTAGTGATAGAAAAGCAAAATTTTTGGCAAAACAAGAAACAAGTTTAATCACTGCAAAATATAGGGAATCAAGATATTTAGATGCAGGAATTACGCAATATGTATGGAGTACATCAACAGATGGAAAAGTAAGAAGCGACCACAAGAGGCTACACGGTAAAGTTTTTAGTTTTGACGACCCTCCTATTGTAAATCTTGAAACTGGAAAAAGGGCAAACCCTAGCGAAGATTTTGGTTGCAGATGTAAAGCAAAACCTCTAGTAATTGTTGAATGATGGAAATTATATTAAAAAACAAGCTAGAAGAAAAAGACAGAATCCCGCCAAAATCTGCACAAGATGCGGCAAAAAAGGTGCTGGAATGGAAAGAGAAGTATAAAAGCGAAGTTAAGGGAATGACAGAAACTGGCTGGAGAAGAGCAAGACAAATCGCAGCAGGTAAGCCTTTAGCTTTAGAAACTATAAAAAAAATTTCTCAGTTTAGTAGACATGAAAAAAATAAAACTATAAAAAAAGAGTTTAAGTCCACCCCTTGGAAAGATAACGGATATGTAGCGTGGTTAGGTTGGGGTGGAGATACAGCAATTTTAACATGGTCAAAAAAAGTGATTGAAAAAGCAGAAAGAGAAAAAAAACAAAACGGAATTATTACATTTATAAATTCAGGAAAGTTAAAAGTTTTAGAAAACCAGTTTGAAAATCCAAAGAAAAAAGCAAGGGCATATAAAACAAGATTTTTAGAGGCTGGGCTTGTACAATATGGAGAGGAGAAGGTTTTAATAAAAAATGAAAACCTAATGAGAATAGCCGAAACTTTCAGAGGCGTTCCTGTTGTTATAGGACACCCTGAAGAATTTAAAGAGGATTACAACGGAGAAAATACAGTTGGTTACGTCACTGAAGTTTATTATAATTCAGATGATGGTTGGGCGTGGTGTGATTTAATTGTTGACAATGACAATGCAATTAGTTTAATAGATAACAAAGGATACACGCCTTCATGTGCTTATATTCCAACAGAGACAAAAGATGGTGGAATTTATCACGCCATTGAATATGAGCATGAGATTGTAAACGCAAAGCCACTACATTTTGGTTTAGTTGAAGATCCTAGATATGAAGATGTAATAATCCTACAAAACAGCGTTAAAGGTAATAAAGAAATGAAGCTTTTTAAAAAGAATGAAGAAATAAAAAAAGAAGACTCTAAGCTAAACGAAGCAGAAAGCAAAAAAGAAATTGATTTCGAAAATGCTTACACAGAGCTTGAAAACGGTGAAAAAGTCTCTTTGCAAGAGCTAGTTGAATCTTACAACGCTATGAAAGAGAAAAAGAACGAAGAAGAGAAGGAAAAAGAAAACCGCTACAATGAAAATGATGAAATAGAGCTAGACGGTGAATCTGTTAAAATATCAGAGCTTATTGAAAATTATAATAAATGTAAAAACGAGCAAGAAAAAGAAGAGGAAAAAGAAAACGAAAAAAAAGAAGAGGAGAAAAAAGAAAACTCTTTAAAAAAAGCAGAAGACAAAAAACATTTTGATCTTTTAAAAAATGCTGCTGAAAAATCTTGCGAAGCAAAAGAAGAGGCAAAAGCTGAAAGCAGCTATGTGACTTCAATTGAAGCAAGTAAAAATGGTCAAATGGCTTATGGCTCACGTCAAAAAATAGAAAATAAATAATTAGAGGTAAAAAATGGCTTTAGAAATTAATCAATTTGAAATATCAAGAGTAAAAGGGCAAATACAAAAGACCCCTTCTCCTAATGTTATAACAGCTGTTATAAGAAGAGATAGCACAGAAACTTTTGGATCAGGTACAGCAGTAAAATTAGTTGATGTTGCGGGAAAACAACAAGTTGTTGAAAAAGCGGCAGCAAATGAAGAGATTTATGGATTTATCGTTTATAATATAAAAGATAACAGCCCAAAAGCTGGTGACATTGTGACAGTAGCTTTCGATAATACATTTATGGTTATGGAAGCAAACGCAGCAATTGCAGCAGGAGCTCAATTAGAAATCGTTGCAACTGGTGACAAAATTATAGCTCATGGCGGAGGATCTAATAAAAAAGTTGGATATGCTGTTGAGAAAGCAGCTGCAAGTGGAGATCTTATCACAGTTCACATAAAAACTCCGTTAATCTAATTTCGTTAAGTATAAAATAAGAGGTAAAAACATGAATAATTATCAAAACATAATTGCAGGTGTAGGCACAATGTCACCTGAAGATTTAGCAAAACAAGGTGCTTTCTGCAACACAATATCAACAACTCCTAGCAAAAAAATGCTTAATGATCAAAAGATTTTTGCTAATGCAGCCCCTGCTGATTTAGGCTATAATTTTGATATTACGACTTTGACAGAAATTAGACAGCAAATAATTTCACAAAAATTTTATGAAATTGCACCTGCTGATTTTATCAGCGTAAAAGTTGGTTTTGGTGCTTTTTCTGATCAGTTATTAACATATAGATCATATTCAACAGGTGCTGGATTTGAAGATGGGATAGTGAACACAAACACTTCTAAGCTTGAAAAAGTTGATACTGGTTTTGATGCAATTACAACTAAAGTTAATAGCTGGGCAAAGGCTTTAGAGTACAATTTGCTAAGCTTACAAACAGCTACAAGATCAGGCAACTGGAGTCTTATCGAAGAGAAAGAAAAAGCTAGATTGAAAGATTGGCAGCTTGGAATTCAGAAAATTTTTGGTCTAGGACATAGCACAGATGAAAAAGTGACAGGTTTATTAAATAACCCTAATGTGACAGATGATACAACAACTTTAACTGCAAAAATATCAAGCTTGAGCGATGCAGACTTTCAATCTTTTATTCAAGCTTTTGTTGCAGCTTATCGTGCAAACACAGGTTCAAGAAATTATCCTGATACTTTCGTGATTCCGAGTTCTGATTGGGACGGTCTAGGAAGAGCTGCTTCAACTACTCACCCGAATATAACAAGAAGAGAGTATTTAATAAGAGAGTTTAGAGAAATAACTAGAAACCCTAACGCACAAGTTATTCCTTTAGCATATTGCGATGCAGCAGACAATAATCTAGGTGTTACAAGATATGTAATGTATAAAAATAATGAGGACACGCTAGCAATGAATATACCTGTGGATTATACTTCAACTATTGCAGGAACTTTTAACGGCTTTAGCTTTGAAAGTGCAGCTTACGGTCAATTTACAGGAGTAGAAATATACAGACCTAAAGAAGTTATATATTTTAGCTTTTAATCATAAAAGAATTGACAATTAAGGGGGGTGAATTTACCCTCCTTTTTTTATAACTTACAAAAAATAAAATTATGTCTAAGCAAATCCAAAATATATCTAAAAAAGATTTTATTATTATAAACAAAGATAACGAAAAAGTTAAATTAAAACCTCTTGAGGTGCAGTGGATTCTTGACGATGAAGCAAAAAGATTATTAGGGATATTTCCAAAAGAGTTAAAAGAATTACAGTCTAAACCAGAAGAGCAGGAAAATTCAAAAAAGGATAAAAAAAAGAATAAAAAAATATCTGATTTAGTAAAACAAGCAGAAGAATTAGGAATAGAGGGAGCTGAAGAATTATCTGAGAGCGAGCTTTCAAACTTAATTCAAGAATCAGAGTCTAAGTAATTAGAGATGTCTTGCTCGAACCCTATTATCACAAGTCTTACACCTTCGGACTTTAAGGCTCAGTTTTATAGAGGTTTTGAGTATTTACCAACTTATGACAATTTAAAAACATATAATATTGGAGCTGTTGTTTATCTAGATAGCAACGGCTTTTTTTATTCTTGCCTACAAAATGGAACTTTAGGGCAAACACCCCCAAATGAAACTTACTGGACTTTATTGCCTGAAATATCAAAATTTGATTATATTATTGATGAAGATATAACCAATGCTTATGATGAGTCTTGCATAGTTTTTAATGAGGCGTTGTTTTCTAGTGATGAAGATTTAAAAAAAGCTTATCTTTATTTAACAGCTCACAATTTAGTGGGTAATATGAATCTTGAAGGTAGCGAAAGCAACGGAATGCAGCTTTTAAGCTCTCGCTCTGTTGGTTCAATATCAGAGTCTTACACTTTGCCAGAATGGCTATTAAAGCATCCTGTTTACAGTAATTACGCAAGCACAGCTTACGGACAGAAATATCTAAATATGATAGCTACAAAGTTAATAGGCAATGTAGTTACGGTAGAAGGAAAAACAGATGCCTAGCAAAACTAGCTTAAAGTTTGACTTAAAACCTTTAGAGCAGTTACAAGAAAATTTACAAGAATCTTACACAGCTAAAATAGGAATTTTAAAAGGGCAGTCAAGTAGAGGTGCTGACAGCTCAGGAATGACTAATGCAGAAATTGGAGCTTTACACGAGTTTGGTAGCTTAACAAAGAAAGTGCCTAGAAGATCGTTTTTATATGACTCTATTTTAGAAAAGAAAAAAGAGCTTACAAAGCAGCTGGGGTTGTTAATAAAAAAATATGCTCCAGAAAAAAACGGAGCAAAAAAAATATATCAATTATTAGGGATAACGGCAGAGGGTTATGTTTTAGAGTCTTTTGAGACACAGGGCTTCGGAAAGTGGCAGCCTTTATCAGAAAAAACCTTGCAATCAAAAAACAAAAAAGGCTTGTCACCAAATATTTTACAAGCTACTTTACAATTAAAGGGTTCAATTAGTTCAAAGGCTGAGAAATTAAAATGATACCAAAAATTAAAAAAGCCTTTAGAGGCTGGGAAGTTAAAATTACTTTTATGAAAGTGGTGCAGACTATATCAGACCATCAAGCAGTTGAGGTTGAAACGCCAATTCAATTTAAAGGAATTATTCAGCCTTTAGAAGCAGACAAGCTAAAAATTAAGCCTGAAGGACAAAGAGACTGGGAATGGTGGCAAATACATATTAGAACTAAAATCTCTTTGAAAAATGGTGATAGAGTTAAATATAATAATTTATATTATAAAGTTATGGATATAAAACCCTATTCCGTAAATGGTTATTATGAATATCACATAACAGAAGATTATAATGGATAGAGAGCCAATTTTAATAATTGCAGATATATTAGAAGATTTTCTAGGTTTGGCAGCTAATAGAGTTTTTATATATGAAGAAGATATTAATTTGCCAAAAGACGAGGCTTTATATATAGCAATTCAACACATAAACTCACAGCCCTATTCTTTAACAAATAGACAGACACCGACTGAGACAGGTTTTCAAGAAGAGATAAATTTATTGACCAAAGAGGAATATATTATTAATGTTGTAAGTAAAAACAATGAAGCAAGAACAAGAAAAGAAGAGGTTATTCTTGCACTTAATAGCTCTAAAAGCTTAGAGCAGCAAGAAAAATATCAATTTAATATTGCTAAAATAACTAGTAGCTTTATAAATATATCAGAGCTTGAAGGAGCAGGAATTTTAAAAAGATATGCCATAAAAATTGTAATAATGGCACATAAAAGTAAAATTAATGAAATTGATTATTATGATAATAATTTCATAACAAATTTAGAAACTGATTAATAAGGTTTAAAATGACAATAGACATAAGTAATGTAATTAATGTAACCCTTGCTGGAACTCCTCAAGGAATATCTGCAACTAATATTAATAGCGTTGCATTATTTACAACAGAAACACCTTCAAATGTTGACCCTTACAGAATTTATTTAAATTCTAAAGAGGTTGCCAACGATTACGGCACGTCTTCAATAACAAAGAAAATGGCTGATAATATTTTTTCTCAGTCACCGAATATAATTTCAGGAGCTGGAAGGCTTGTAATAGTGCCGTTGGAGTCTTCTGTTAGTGCAACACAAGGGAACTTTGAGACAGACGATATTTCAGGAAACTTGGCTAGCATAATAGCAGTAACAGATGGAGAATTAAGGATTGTTTTAAATGGTACAAATGTAGATCTTACAAACTTAAACTTTTCAGCAGCAACAACTTTTAGTGATATAGCAAAAATAATACAAGCCAAGCTTAAAAATGTTATAGTTGAAGCGGTGGCAAATACAGGGCTAAAATTTACTTCAAAAAAAGTAGGAAATGACAGCGATGTTGTTTTAGGCTCAACTGGTGGATCAGGTACAGATTTAAGTGCAGCTGGTTTTTTTAATCAAGCAGCAGGAACGGAGACGTCAGGTGTTAATGCTTCAGGTGAAACTATAGTCAGTGCAATAAGCAGGGTAGAAGACTCAGTGTCTTTTGTTGGAGTTATTACTAATTTAGAAATGGAGGACTCAGTTATTTCTTCTTTGGCTTCTGCTATACAAGCACAAAATAGAATTTTTGTTCATCATTTTGCTAGCACAGAAGATATTGCAGGGATAGCAACAACACTAAAAGATGCAGGTTACACAAAATTTAGATCAATATTATATACAGAAAATTTAAGCAGTGCAAATTTAGCTAAGGCAGCTTATATAGGTAGATCTTTTAGTGTAAATTTTAGTGGCTCTGTTACTTCTCAAACTATGAATCTTAAATCATTGACTGGAGTTACTGAGGATAAGGGAATAAATCAAACAGATTACATTAATGCCTTAAGTGCTGGACTTGATTTATATATAAATTATGGTGGAAAATCGGCGGTTGCTTCAAGCGGTGGAAATGATTATTTTGATAATGTTTATAATCAACTATGGCTAAAATTTAATTTAGAAGTTGCAGGCTTTAACTTTTTGGCAAAAACTAATACTAAAATCCCACAAACAGAAGAAGGGATGGATGGTTTACTGGGAGCTTATGAAAAAGTTTTAAAAGATGGTGTAAGAAATGGAGTTATCGGTACTGGCTTGGCTTGGAACTCTTCAGAAACTTTTGGAAGCCCCGAAGATTTAAAAAGAAATATTCTTGACACAGGATATTATATTTATGCCTTGCCAATAGCTCAGCAATCACAGGCAGACAGAGAAGCTAGAAAAGCCCCTTTAGTACAAATAGCCATTAAATTTGCTGGAGCAATCCACAGCTCTGAAATAATCGCAATAATTGAGGAATAGACATGCCAACTTATACATTAACAGGAAAAGACACAATTAAAATAAATGACAGGCCAATAATTGACGTTGCAGATGGTGACGTTGTAAATATTGATTATCCAAATGAACTAGTGGGAATTAAAACTGGTAAAAATGGGAATGCAATTTACAACTTTAATGAAACTGGAAAGCAAGCAGATGTGACTTTAAGAATTGTAAGGGGGTCAAAAGATGACAAGTTCTTTAATTCATTGAAGCTCGGCATGGAAAGAGATTTAGCAAGCTTCAGTCTACTAACAGGACAGTTTATTAAAAGAATAGGAGACGGTCAGGGAAATGTTACAAGAGAAATCTATAATTTAGAGGGCGGTGTATTTGCGAAAAACTTAAATGGAAAAGAAAATGTCGAAGGTGATACAGAGGCAACAGTTGTTATTTACAACTTACAATTTAGCAATGCTCCGAGATCACTCTCATAATTTAAAAACCTTTGACAATTAAAGAGGGTTTAGTTACCCTCTTTTTTTATAATTATATTGTTTTTTTTATGAGAGAAATAGAATTAGAGAGTGGAAAAAAGTTAAAAATAGAGCCTGCTTCTTGGGGAGATGCGATAAATTTGCACGATCAGATTAGCAAAGTTTTATTATCCAATAATATAGATCTTGGAAATATTGAAATTCCTGAATCTTCAAATAATAAAAAAGATTTAACTTTAGTTAATACTTTTATAAAAGCGATTTTGTCAGTCTCAGGAGATCAAAGCGTAAGAAAAAGCATTTTTAAATGTTTGCAAAGATGTTTATATGACGGTGAAAAAATAACAGAAGAAATTTTTGAGGATGCTCAAGCAAGAAAAGATTATTATCCAATTATTGTTGCCTGTATTACGGAAAATATAAGCCCTTTATTAGAGGGTGCCTTTTCAGGGTTAAAGCCAGTTTTACAAGGAAAGGCACTATTCAACCAAAATTTACAACAGAAATAAAGCAAGGCGATCTTGTTTGTCTAAGGTTAGCAAAAGCTGGTTATTGCAATGGCAACCCCGCAATAATAAATGATATGTCTGTCGTCTGGGTTAAAAAAATGCTTGATTATGAGCAATTTTCGGATGACTATCAAGAAGCATATTATAATTTAAACAAAGAGACAAAATGAAGCTAGCAGAGTTTTTCGTTCAATTAGGTGTAAAAGCAGATAATCAAACATTAAAAAACTTTTCAGGAGGTGTAAAAACATTAAGAAGAGAATTAATAGGCGTGCAAGTTGCTTTTGCGGGTGCAATCTTTGGTTTAGATAGGTTTGTAAATGGTAGCTTAAACGGTGTTGTGGCTTTAAAAAATTTAAACAAGCAAACTGGTCTTTCTATAAAAGAGTTGCAAAAATGGCAGCAAGCAGGGCAGCTTTCTAATTTGTCTATTTCAGCAGACCAAATCGCACAATCTATAGGAAACCTAGAGCAAAGTCTGGCAGCAATAAGAATCGGTCAGGGCAATATTGCTCCTTTTCAATTATTAGGAATTGACGTGGCGGGCAAAAATGCCTTTGCAGTGTTAGAGCAATTAAGAGATGTAATAAAAAACTTAGACCCCGCAACAGCAACTAATTTAATCGGTCAATTAGGATTATCACCAGAATTTATAAATATCTTAAAGCTTAGTAGAAAAGAATTTCAGGAATTAGGAAAAAACACTTTTTTAAATAAAAAGCAGCAAGATGACATTGATGATTTAGGAACTAGTTTAAAAATGCTTACCTTGCGGTTTAAAGCGTTAAAAGATCAAGCGGTTGCAAAAATAGCTCCAGAATTAAACGCCTTAATTAAAAACTTTTTTAAATGGTTAAAAGATAATGGCGATAAAGTAATAAATACTATATCATCCTTAGCTAATATTTTTAGCAGTTTTGTTTCTGCTATTGGTGGAGCTATTGGATTAATGACAAGTTTTATAGAAAAAACTTTAGGAGTTGAAAATGGTATAAAATCCATATCAATAGCAGTGGGATTGCTCACAGCTTCTTTTGCACCTTTTTTGACTGGTTTGTTGTTGTTTATAGCGTTGCTTGATGATATAAGAGTTTGGCAAACTGGCGGTGAAAGTTTGTTTGGTGAGTTTTATGAAACATTAAATAAAATTCCTAATTTAAAAGAAATATTAGGCGGTGCTGCTTTATTAGCTTTTTTAGCTAAATTTAACGGATTACTAAAAGTTTCTACAATTTCACTGGGGCTTTTCGGGCAAAAGATGAAATTATTAAAAGCAGTTGGATTATTAACAGCAGGAATTGGGGGCGGAAGCTTATTACAAATGGGAGAAGATAGCAAAATTAAAGATTATCTTTCAAGTATATTAGGAGGAGCGGGAGCGGGAGCGGCTATTGGCTCTCTAGTGCCTTTTATTGGTACAGCTATAGGAGCGGGAGCAGGAGCAGTTGGAGGCTTAGGAACGCAAATATTTAGAGATATAAGAGGCGGTTCAACCAACAGCACAACAAATAATATTAATATTAATGTTACTGGTGAAAACTCAAGAGAAACCGCTATTGCAATAGAGCAGCAATTAAAAAATACACAATCATTAATTAATAATCAGGGATATTAATAATGGCAACTTTACCAATTACAGCAGAGCAAAACAAATTTACGCAGCTTGACAAAGTAATAAATACAGCAGAAGGCACAAACAAATTAATTAATAAATATGTTGTTTCGCCTTTAAACAATTTAGGAATTGCGGGGTTTGTGTTTGATGTAGAAGGAGATCAAAAAGTAGAGCTAGCAGCAGAGGCAACAGACCATTTTGCAGAAGATAACACAGCAATTCAAGATCATATTGCATTAAGACCTGTTATAATAACTTTAAGAGGCTATGTCGGAGAGTTGATAAACGAAGCAGCAGACCCTAAAGATGAGCTGCAAAAGGTAGCCGAAAAATTAACTATAGTTAATTCTTATTTGCCAGTTTTAACTAGCGGAATGAAGCAGCTTAAAAATAACCTTAAAAAAAAGAAGGAAACCAAAGCAGATTATGTAAACGCCTCTTTAGGTAGTGCGGTTGATTTATATTCAACTTATCAAAAATTGAACCCTCCTAAGACAAGGCAAGCTAAAGCATTTAATTTTTTTCGGGCAATGTTTGAAGCAAGGCAGCTTGTAAGTGTAGACACTCCTTATGGATTTTTTGACGAGATGGCAATAATTGCAATTTCTGCAACACAAGCGGAGAACTCAAAATATATATCTGATTTTTCAATTACATTAAAACAATTTAGGCTTGCCGAAACACAGACCGTTGATTTTAATATAAATGATTATGATAAATTTCAAGGTAGAGCAAAAGGGCAAAATAGCAGTGTAGAAGATAAAGGAAAAGTTCAGGGTGAAAAAAAGCCTGTAACCTCTTTATTATTAAAATTAAACGATTTTATTAAAAATTAAGATGCAATTATTAACAGAGCTTACAGACGATTATAAACAAAAATATTCAATAACAAATGAAGACAACGTGACTTTTGATTTTTTGCTTGAATATTCTGCAATTCAAGAGATGTGGCTTTTTTCAATAAGTTATGATGATAACTTTACTTTAAATAATCATAGGCTTGTTTACTCACCTAATATATTAAGGCAATATAAAAATATTATTCCTTTTGGTTTGTCGGTTAATTCAATAGATAAAAGCGACCCTTATTTTTTAAATGATTTTACAACCTCAAGAATAGAGGTTTATGTTTTGACAGAGGAGGAAGTTGAGAAAATAGAAAGCGATATATTTAGCTAAAAAAAAGCCCCTTTAATCTGGAGATAACATTGAACTAAGGGGCTTCTAACTAAATTGGTAAACCTTTTAAATTATAACCTAAAATAACTTAAAACATTATTCTTTTATAATATGTCCAAAAGTTTTTATAATCAATATTATTTTTTCGCAAAACTCTTGACACTAAACAAAATCAAGTATAATCCTTATTTATAACTAATTGGTAAATAAAATGGAAAAAGAAAACTTAAACAAACTATTATTAGAAGCTGCTAAGAAAAATGATTTAGAGCTAGCAAAGTTATTAATCGAAAAAGGGGCTGATGTTAACGCTAAAGATAAAAATGACTTTACTCCTTTGCATGTGGCTGCTTTGTATAAGAGCTTAGAAGTTGCAGAGCTATTAATAAAAAAAGGAGCAGATGTTAATATTAAAGATAAAGATGGCGAAACTCCTTTGCACATGGCTGCATGGGATAACAGCGTAGAAGTTGCAAAACTATTAATTAAAAAAGGTGCTGATCTTAATGATAAAAATAAATGGGAAGACACTCCGTTACATTGTGCTGCATTGTATAACAGCGTAGAAGTTGCAGATCTTTTAATTAAAAAAGGAGCTAATGTTAATGTTATAAATGATGAGTGCGAAACTCCTTTATACTTGGCTGTAATTGCTGACAGCGTAGAAGTTGCAGAATTATTAAAAAAACATGGAGGCAAATAAAATGGAAAAGAAAAATTGGTACTTATTAATAAACAATGACTCAGATATAATTGTTGAGTCAGAAAGCTTAAAAGGTTTAATAAAGGAATTTAAAGAATTAAAAAAAGAGTCTTTTTTATATGATCCCTATTATAATAATTGTATTGATTATATAAGCGGTATTATTTGTGAAGATGAAGAAACCGCACAAAGCCAAAGTGTTAAAAAATCTTATATATTTAAAATACAAGAAGAGCTAGAAAAATGGTTTGAAGATTTCAAGCTAGAATATGATAATAATTGTGTATATAGAGAAGCGTAAAAGCAATATAGACAAATTATAATTTTTATTACATTCTATATTATTATAAATAAATGTAATTTAAATGAAATTAAACAGAAATTTCCGTTTATTAATAGAAACAATAAACAAAGAAATAATTGAAATAAAAAGCCCTTTTACAATTCAATTTGATATTGAAAGAACTTCTGCAAGCTCTGTAAATCAAATGAATTTACGCATATTTAATTTATCTCAAAAAACAAGAAATTTATTATTTAAAGAAAGATATTTAATTCTAGATGATTCAACAAAAAAATATTATAGACATGTGATATTGCAAGCGGGATATGGTGAATTGTCAACAATTTTTAAGGGCAACATATTAGAGTGTTATTCTTACAGGCAAGGCTCTGAAATTATAACATATTTAAATTGCCATGATGGAGGCTATGCTATTAGCAACTCTTACAGCTCTGTTACTTTTGACAAAAGCGAAACTTACAGCTCTATTTTTGAAAAGCTTGCAGCTGATTTAGTCGGGATAAAAAAGGGAAAAATAGGAGAAATTAATGGTGAGCCAAAAAGAGGCTCTGTTTTCAATGGAAATACTTTTACCCTATTACAAGAAAGCTTTAATAATAAGATTTTTATTGACCTTGAAAAAGTAAATTTATTAAATGAAAATGAAGCGATAAAAGGTGAAGTTCCGTTAATTAATGCACAGACTGGTTTGCTTGGTACTCCTATGAGGCAAGGTACTTATTTAAAAGTTGATATTATATTTGAGCCGAGAATAGTGGTTGGTCAGATAATAGAGATAAACTCAAAAATAAACCCTATATATAATGGACAATTTAAAGTTGATGGCATAAAGCACTCAGGAACAATTTCGGGGGCTGTAGGCGGTGAGTGCAAGACCTCGCTGGATTTGTTTTTGGGAACTGAGATTTTACAAAATTTAAAAATATTATAATGACAAGAGAGCAAAGAACAGGAACAACATTATTAGATTATACATACTCCTATAAACAAGATATATTTTATAATCTAAATTGTCACAGGGTGGGAATTATACAGGAAGTAAACACAACTAACAAAACGGCAACTGTCGAATTAATAGACAAAAGAGTTATTACAACAGATGAGGGAGAGATTGTAAAAGATTACTCCTTACTAGTTGACTGCCCTATTGTTATGCAAAGAACTGAGACGGGCGGCTTGACTTATCCTTTGCAGGCGGGTGATAATTGCTTAGTGCTTTTTAACGATAGAGACATTGATAATTGGTTTGAAACAGGCGTTTCAAGTTCTCCGAATAGTAAAAGATCTCATAATTTAAGCGATGGTTTAATTTTGCCTTGTCTTTACAATTTAGAAAACTCAACAAGTTTTTCTTGGAATAATAACGCAACTGAGTTAATTTATCAAAATTCAAAAATATCTATTGACTCCAAAATTGGGATTGAAAATGCAAGCGAGTCTTTAAAAGATATTTTAAATGAATTAATAACAGTTATTAAATCTTTGCAAGTTGTTGACCCTGTAAGCGGTAATTTATCAATAACAGGTGCGACAAGCTCTGCTTTAGATAGCGTAAACTCAAAAATAAATGGTTTATTAAAATGATTATAAGAGCGTTAGATGAAAATGGTGATTGGACTTTTGGAAGAGGTAAAAGCGATTACAAGCAAGATCAGGAGGCACTAAAGCAAAATATTGATACTAAGCTTAAAGAATGGGTAGGAGATTGCTTTTTTAATCAAAATGCGGGCATAAATTGGCAAACAAGGCTTGCAGCAGGCAATCAAAAAGATAGACTAGAGCAAGAAATAAGCAGCTTGATTTTAAAGGTTGATGGAGTTGTTAATGTTGCATTGCTAACTGTTGAGGTTGCAAATAGAAAATTTACAGTAAATTATGAAATAGAAACTATTTACTCGCAGGAAGCACAGCGATTAATTGAGCAGAATATTATTACAATAGGAACATGACAAACACAATAGATAAAACAGGGATTACAACTGATAGCTTGGCTGAAATTGTAACAGGTCTAAATGAAGACTACAGGGAAATTTATGGAACTGATATAATTGTTGAGTCTAACACACCAGACGGGCAAAAAATAAATATAGAAGCTCAATTAATAAAAGACATTTTAGATTTGATAGTTGCTACATTTAATTCTTTTGACCCTGATCAAGCAACAGGAAAAGCTCTTGATCAAAGAGTATCAATTAATAATATACAAAGAAGAGGTGGAACTTATACACAGCAACAAGTGCAAGTCACCGCAACTAAAAGCTTAAATCTTGTGGGCTTAGATGGTGTTGAGCCTGTTGATATTACAGATGCTAATATTTTTACAGTTGCAGACAACGCAGGAAATAAGTTTTATTTAAACGATTCGGTGTCTTTGACTTCAGGAGTTACAACCTTAACATTTTTAGCCGATACCATAGGAGCGATTACAACAACACCCAACACAATCACAAATATTGTCACAGTTACTCAGGGCATAAGCTCTGTTAATAACTCCTCTGCTGCTTTAGAGGTTGGGATAGATGAAGAAACGGACGCAGCTTTAAGAATAAAAAGACAGCAATCAACAGCAAACGGTGCAACTGGTTATTTAAAGTCTTTATTAGGCGTTATTTTAAATTTAGATAATGTAACAGAAGCCAAGCTATTTGAAAACACAACCAACGCAACCGATGCGGACGGAATACCCGCAAAGTCTATATGGGTAATAGTTGAGGGTGGCTCTGCACAAGATATTGCAAACGCAATATATGCTCAAAGGTCACTTGGTTGTGGCATGAAAGGAACGCAAACTTATGAAATAACTGAAGAATCAGGAGTTATATTAACAATAAAATATGATAGACCGACTGCTCAAAACTTACATTTAAGGTTTGATATTAAACCAACTATAACAGGGCAAACATTCGATGAGACTGCAATAAAAAATTATATTGTTACTAATAAAACTTATAAAATTAATGAGGCAGCTGAAACCTCTGATTTAACAGCTAAGTCTTTGGCTGCTATAAATGACAGCTCAGGCGGTGGAGTTGCTTTAAATGTTGAAATTTCAGACGATGGCGTTACATGGTACGATTATTTAGAAACTGCTGCAAAAAATGATAAATGGGTTTTAGACTCGTCACGAATAACAATCACGGTGTTGTAAAATGGCTGTCAATATAGATGAAATATTAGAGTATTACAAAAACCTTCTAATTATACAATATAACAATAAGCCAAAGGCAAAAGCTGAAATTGAAAGCTTTACAAAGAAAATGCTAGCAGATGGCTTAATTTTTAAGGTGCAAGATGCTTTTAATATAGACGATGCGGTCGGTGTTCAGCTAGATATATTAGGAAAATATATTGGAATTGATAGATTTTTTACTGGGCAACAATTATTGGGAGAGGGTTATTTTCAGTTAATACCTTACAGTGATATTCCTTACACACCAGCAGGTGATGAAAAAGGCTTTACGGATTACTCAAACTATGACACTGCTGACGGTAAATTTTTAAACTACAATTCTTTTATATCAAACAATTTAAAACTAGACGATGACGATTACAGATTTTTACTAAAATTAAAAATAGTTCAAAATAATATTGATCACACAAATAAATCAATAGTTGATAATTTATATAAATTTTTTAGCACAGATTTGTTTTGCATGGACAATCAAGATATGTCGATGACTTACTTTGTAAAGCCAGCATCTTTAGAATTGGTAAAAATAGCGTTAGAAAAAGAAGTCTTGCCAAAACCAATGGGTGTTGATATTAATTCTTTAATTGTAAGAGATGAAAATATTTTTTCTTTTACTTCTTATGAAGAGGATACAATATCAGATTTAAAATCTGGATTTTCAACATATAGTGATTATGATACTAAAACAGGAGAGTTTTTAAAATATGAAAATATAATTTCGGTATAACATGGCAAAAATTGAAATAAAAAAACAAAAACAATTTGCGGTTAATAATTCAGGACAAATAGGGCAGTTTGGGTCTGCACAGGCAGGGACTAAAGTCACCTCTATTGATCCAGATGTATTACAAAATTTATCAGCGTTTGAAGATGGGTGGTCAGCTGCTACCGTATCAGGTCAAAATTTACCACCTTTAGAAGAGTTTAATGGTCTTGCATATTTAACAACTAGACAAATTGCTTATGGTTTGCAGGAGGGTATCCCTGAATATTCAGCAGATATAGAGTATCATCAAAAATCAATAGTTAAAAAAACAGGAACTTATGAGCTTTATGGTTCTATAACTAATAATAATCAAGGTAATGCACTTACAGATGCGGCTAATTGGCAGCTTTTAACAGATTTAAGCTCTACCGCAGCAAATCCAAATTTAATTATAAATGGTCAAGGCTTAATAGGTCAAAGAGGGCTTAGCTTCACTTCTTCAACTACACCATCTAACAGTGATGATACATATTTATTAGATAGAATGCTATTATTATCCGATGGAAATGACATAGTAGATGTAAGTAGAGAAACTTCAGAAGTTCCGCAAGGTGCTTATTCTTCTATTAAATTTGATGTAGAGACTGCAAATAAACAATTTGCATATTGCCAAATATTTGAAGCTAAACAAGCAGTTAAGATTATAGGTGGTAATGCTTCATTATCATTTAAAGCAAAAAAAGGTGGCTCTAATGCTACTTTAGAGACTTTAAGGGCTGCAATTATATCATGGGATGGTACAGAGGACTCAGTAACTTCTGATCTTGTTGCAACATGGGCAGGAGCTGGCACGAATCCAACGTTAGCTTCTAATTGGACTTATGAGAATACACCTTCAGATTTAACGTTAACAACATCATTTCAGACATTTAAAATTGAGAATGTAAGTATAGACACAGCTTCTGCAAAAAATGTGGCAGTATTAATATGGTGTGATGATACTGATGCAACAGTTGGTGATTTAGCTTATATTGGTGATATTAAGTTAGAGGAAGGATCAATAGCAACACCTTATAAATCTGAAAGCATTGAAAATATTATACTTAAATGTCAGAGATTTTATGAGAAGAGCTATAATTTAGATGTTGTTCCAGCTACAATAACCTATGATGGCGTATATAATTTTAGGTCTGTAAGTACATACGACACCAGAACAATAATATTTAAGGCTATGAAAAGGGCTAATCCTTCAATTGTAATATACAACCCTATAACAGGAGCGACTGGAACATGGAGAAATGGGTCAAGAAGCACTGACGATGCAGTAACAGCAGCCAGTCCAGCAGAACAAGGATATATAGCAGCCACTTCGGGACACACTGCACCAGGAGATTCAATAGTTGGACACTGGACAGCAGATGCGGAATTATAGAAGTTAATTATTGAATATTAAAATAGAGGTTTAAATGAACATTAATTCAGTTAAAGATTTAGGAGATTTTTATTTAGTAACATATAATGGGGATATTAAATCAAATATTCCGAAAAACCCTACAAATAGAGATTATAGAAAAGTTGAGGAATGGCTAAAAGATAATGAATTGACTGTTGACACTTTAGAAGAAAAAAAAGACAAGTTGTTCGCTTTAAATAATCAAAAAAAAGCACAAGCAAGAGATAAGGGCATAGAGATAACAGTTGGGGACAGATCTTATTTAGTTAATGAAAAAACTGTTCTTGAGCTCGCTATTTTGAAAGCGTTGGGAAGAAAGCCCGCCCCTTGGAAAGATGCAGACAATAAAACGCATCTTCTAACAGAAGAAATGCAAAAAAATCTTGGCTATGTTATGTTAGACATAGTTATATCTGGTGAAAGAATAGCCATAAATGTTGAAAAAGCTATTGATAGTTTAACTAAGAAAAACATAGATAAATTTGATTTAGATCAGGCGTGGAAAGAGGCAATTAAAAATGTTATTAAGTAAAAGGTCAAAAGAATATAACAAGGCGATTGAATTTATTGAGAGCAATAGAAAAAACTTTATTATTTTATCAAGTGAATATTATAAAAATAAAGGTTTTTTTCCTTACCTTGTTTCACTTTCGGCATTGCTAAGGGGGAGATCACCAATTTATCACACAGCCCTAATAATAAATAAAGGCAATAAAATATTTTCTTTAGAAATATCTCCTGCTGGTATTAAGTTAATAGATTTTAAAACAGCTTATTTTAGTAGTAAATTTAAAGGAACTTTAAAAGCACAAGTTATAAGAGGGAAAAAAACTTTAGATCAAGAAAAAAAGATAATTGATTTTATAAAGTCTAATATCTTATATAAAAAATATGGAAAATTAAAAGCAGGTAGGTCTTGGACAGCTTGGAAAATATGGGATCAAAAAGACGATGATAGAAAATATATCTATTGCACAGATGCGGTGCTTGATATAATAAAAAAATTTGAAGGACACAAAATCTTTGATAATCATGCAGAGGTTACGCCAGCTCAATTATATGAGTTTTTGCTTGACGACTATAGATTTGCTTCTAAATATTGCGTTATGATTCAACAACTAAATAATTGTAGTTTGTAAGATGGTGCCAATTAGTGAAATTATAATAGCAGTTGTAACAGCAATTATTTTAACTCCGTTTGGTCTATTTCTCAGGTTGGTACTAAGCAGGACTAGATACCTAGATGATAAATTAGAAACATATAAAAAAGAAACAGACGTAAAAGTTGATAATATAAAAAACGAAATTTACAAATATTATTTAGGTAGAAAAGAGTTTACGGAGAAAATAAAAGAATTTGAAAAAAAAGTTGATAAAGTTGACACAAAATTAGAATCTCATTTTGCAAGGCTTTTTCAACTTCTATTAGAAAAGAAATAAATCATATTTTGTTTTTAGGTCTTGCATATTTTTTTTATGCTTTTTAATTTCTAACAATAATTCCTGTATATTCTGATTTATTATAATTTGTTGGAAAACCTTAAATTTATCAGGGTTGTTTTTATTATCTATTACTATTTCATTAATAGCAATTACAGTTAGTTTCATTTTTTTAGAAAAATATGCCCGCTAATATTAACATTATTATAGGAGCTAGTGAAATTATAATTTGATCTTCAGTCATTTTTAAAAGCTAAATGAAAAAACTATAAAAGCCTCATTTATATTGGCAATATAAAAATAACAAGATATTTTACTCATCACATAAATCAATTTTCTTTATTGTACATTAAAAATAGTAAATAGTAAATATGTATAAAAAATTTAAGTTTAGCGAAAATTCAATTAAAAACTTGGAAACTTGCCACGAGGATTTAAAGACCTTATGCAACAAAGTAATTAATATTACGCCTTATGATATTGGCATAAGTTGGGGTAGAAGAACAAATGAAGAGCAATTTAAATTATTTAAAAAAGGTAGAGAATTAAATATAGATTCTGGAAAATGGGAGATAAGCAATAAAAATGAGGTCGTGACATATAAGGACGGTCTCACAACTTTTTCAAAGCATAATACACAGCCTTATTCTCTGGCGATTGATTTTGTAGTATACGATGAAAACAATAAATTCACGTGGAACAAAGAATATTATTTGCAAGTGATAGGCATTTTTTTTGCAGTAGCAAAGCAATATAATATTATGATAAGGTCAGGTAAAGACTGGCAAGATTATGGTCACATAGAGTTGTTAGAAGGCTTATTTAGCTAAGATTTTTTTATCAACTAAATAATTAACTGCATCTTGAGCATTATAAAAGACATAATTATCTATGTTTAAGCTATCTAGTAATTTCTTAAATTCTATTTGGTCTATGCTTAATTTGCTGCTTTTATCTTTTTTAGCTTCCATAAATAAAAGCCTATAACTTGGGTCTGTTATATTACCATATATAAAGATATAATCCCAAAACCCCTTTTTAACTCCCATCATTTTAAAGTTCTTGCCTTCTATTGCGTTTCTTGCTCCACCGTTTGGCGAGTGATGCCAGTAAAAAACATCATAACAAATTAAGTTTAAGTTTTTATAGCCATTTAAAATATTATTAAACTCTATGCAAATTTTTCTTTCTTCTTGATTTCTTTTTTTGGGTTGAGATTTTTTATTTAAGTTTTGCAATAATAGCTTGTTTAGATTTTTATTGCTTTTAAGCCTCATTAACTTTTCTTTCTCCTTTTTCTCGTTTCCTCTTCAGATTTCTCAAGTAAATGATCAATGTCTATTAAGTCCTTGTTTTCAATTTCGCATCTTTCATTTATCTGTTTTAGCTTAATTAAATTTCTGCCATAAGGACTGTTTATATATTTACACCAGTTTATAACAGTTTGATGAGACACGCCAATTTCTTTTGCAATTCTTCGATGAGTAGAGTATTTATTTATCCAGTTCTGGAATGTAATTTTTTTTGTCATTTTTTGTAATTTTTTATATTATATTATATATATGCCTACTGTCAAGACTTCTTTATAGCTGCTGTCAGTGACCTTTGACTTAAAGAAAAGTGACCTTTGCTTCCAACAAGTTTTGATTTTCCAGAGTTCAGCATAATTTCAACTATTCTTTTCTTCATGCTTTTTAAATCATATTCAATATCTTTGCTCTTTTGATTCAGAGCAAAATATTTATCAAACTCATCACTTTCAATAGAACTGTAAGTAGTGCCTAAAATATTGGCTTGCTGCTTTATAACATTATAAATTGTCTTATGGTTTGAAATATTATTTATTTTGGGTGGGTTGTTTGCTGCTAAATCATATTCAAAACGCTTTAAAGCGGTTTTAATTAAATACTGATATTCTGGTCTCGCTTTATAAATATAATTATAAATATTTACATTATCGTTAATATAGTTAAAAGACTTATCTTTACTCAATCCGCATATAAGACCCCTTTCAAACTGATTATCATTAACTAATGAAAAAATCACAATTCTACACCACTCATATTTTGCTAACATCATAGCAAATTGTGTCTTAAATATAAATTTCCAGTCAACGCCTTTTTCTGCATATTCTTTACTCTTCATTACATAGCTCACACAATCCTTTACTCCTATTAAATGCCTTGGTGTATCTTTAAGAGAAATATTAAAACCGTTTGAGTCTTGTATAATATCCTTGCTATTTGCCTCTGCTTCAATATCAAGGGTAGCCATTAACTTTTCATCTGTATAAACAGCTCCTTTTTCATAAGTAGAATTATATTTATTTTCTATTTTTGATAAATAGTGTAAAGCAAATTGTTCAATCCTTTTGCTGTAAGCTTGTTTTTCTTTTGTGAAGGGTCGTTCAATATATAAATTAGGATTCTTGAACTTATGAAATAGCTCAAACGCCGTCACATAAGGGGTGTCTGCAAAATCGTCGCTATTGATTCCAACGTTTTGCAGCTCTTCTTTTGTTATATAATAATGAATTAAGCCGAATATTTCGCTTGAGCATAATCTTTTTTTTCTTAATTCAAGCCACGCTTGGCTATTTTGTTTTATCGTTGATTTTGTCATAATATTACCAGATTTACCAATTTTTATTATAGACCTTGCAATCTTAATTGTCAAGAGTTTTTGAGCTACTTTTAGGGGTCTATATACAATCTTACCCAAATAGTTAATTAATTCTTCTTTTTATACTTCCATTTTTTCTTTGGTTCGGATTGCATTATTGCCTTTGCTACTTGTTCAGCAGTGTCTTTGATTGGCTTGACCATGTTCTTAGGTGGGCGACCTGTCTTTTGCTTCTTGTCAGTCATTTTTTTTATCAAAAAGATTAGCATGTGTGGGCGGTTCTATTATATCACCTGTAACCTCTTTCACTGTGTATTTATCACTATTTGGGATAGGGTTAAAAAATTCGTCTAGCTCATACTCTATTTGTAACAAGCAAGGGATTTTAACGCCTGCATATAGCTTTTTAATGTCGCCTCTATGAACTTTATTTAAAAAGTCTTTATCTTCTATTTTTGCGGAAATATTCTTATTATATACAAACTGCCACAACGAATCCCCTAATAAATCAGGTTTTTTCAGTAACAAATTTACTTCTATCGGTTTTTGTTGTTCTAATTTTGATGTATTGTTTTTTTCATCTACCACTTTCTCTTTCATGTTATCATATTCCCCCATACTAAAAGAAATCTTTTTTTCATTATGCTCAATAGAAAAGCTTTCTTTTTCTCCTTTTTTAAGATCTGAGAAGATATTTATAATAGAATTATCAATATTAGTATTCTGAAAAAAACCATCTGCGAATTTACTATCAACAGTTATAATAGCATTCTCTTGATTGACTATTTTAGTCTCTTCGTTTTCTTTCTTTATTTCTTTAGCTCTTTTTCCTCCAAGATGCGTTTTTATCTGAAGTAAAGCCCAAAGTCCTACAACAATTTGTGATGCAAGCTTTGCATTTTCCTTTGTAATAAGGTCAACAGCATGCCTTGCTACAGTGTCTATTATTGTTTCAAAACTTCCCTCTTTATTGGCCTTTATCTCCAAGCGCAAAAAACAATTAGGATCGACAATATTGGCTGATGATTTAATTAAATCTATAGTATTGTTTATCGTTTTAGTAAAAAGCTCAGCATCAATACTATGCTTCTCACCTCCGAAAGTAACTTTAAACTGATCAATACTTTCTACAAAATTATTATCCATTTACCAAATCCTTATATTTCAACTGTTTACCTATCATGCTTTTAGCAACATTAGCCAACTGCTCAATAGTATCTAGTTTGCGTACATTATGACGACCTGCAAATTCATTTATATATTTTGCTAAGTGCTTGCTACTCATAAAGTGATGAGTTCCGTAATAACCACGCTTTAACAAAGACCAAAAGCTTTCTATGCTATTAGTGTGAGTATCTTCATCTTTTAAATATTCGCCTTTACTATGATTAACTGATTCATGTTGATAGGCACATTGTAGCCAGTAATAAGACTTATGCTCATCTGTAATAACTCGGCTATCTTCTTCTATGTTATCAATGATTTTCTCAAATAGAGTGTTGGCTTTAGCGTCTTTAACCTTAAAACCTTTAATCTTCTTTTCTTCTCTTGATACTGCACCTAATACAACAGATTTTTCTTTAACTCCTTTTACTCTGCCTTTCATATGACGGTTAGCTTCTTTACCACCAATATAGCATTCATCAACTTCAACTATTCCAGATAGCTTATCTTTATTGTCGTTGTAAGTTTCTCTAATTCTCATAGCTAAATGCCAAGCTGTTTTTTGAGTTACATTTAAATCACTAGCTAACTTAGTGCTAGCAACACCTTTTAAATTAGTTGTTAATAGGTAAATCGCAATAGCCCAAATTCTAAAACCAAGATTGCTACCTTGCATTAAAGTTGCTGTCTTAGTGCTAAAGTCCTTTCTACAATCTCTACATCTCCAAGAGCGTCTTTTTGTTTTTCTTTCCGTTACATTATGAGATTTACAACAAGGGCAAGTAACGTCATCACCCCATCTATTACTAATAAACCACTTTTCAGCAGCTTCATCAGTAGGAAACATATTTATTATCTCAATTAGAGAAATCTTTTGTCTATCGTCTTTTTTGTTCATAATCTAATTTACTTATGGGAGTATTTTACCCATAAAAACATTAAGAAGCAAGCGTTATTTTACAGTTTTTAAAAATTATTTATGATTTAGATTTTGGGTAAGATTGTATATAAGCCCCACTTTTATTTACCTCCATGTTTTTTTAATAGTTCTGCAAGTTCTACGTTGTCATTCCTTGCAGCCACATGCAAAGGAGTGTCGCCATCTTCATCTTTAGCGTTAACATCTGCCCCATTTTCAATTAATAACTCTGCGATTTCTAGGATGTTATATTCTGCAGCCTCATGTAAAGGAGTAAAGCCCCATTTATCTTTACAATTAAGATCAGCTCCTTTTTTTATTAATAGCTCTGCTACTTCTAAGCTGTTAGAACATGCAACATCATGCAAAGGAGTAAAGCCATATTTATTTTTAAAATTAACATCTGCTCCTTTTTTTATTAATAGCTCTGCAACTTCTAAGCTCTTATACAAAGCAGCCACATGCAAAGGAGTAAAGTCATTTTTATCTTTAGCGTTAACATCAGCCCCTTGTTCTATTAATAATTTTGCTTTCTCTAAATCATTTTTCTTAGCAGCTTCAAATAATAGTTTGTTTAAGTTTTTGTTTTCCATTTTATTTACCAATTAGTTATTACAAAAATTATGTTTTTTACCACCCTGATATTTAACGGCTAAATTCTGGTTCAATAGTTTATCAGCCATATTCTCGCCATTAATATACACATCAGCTAAAACCCTAAAATATTTGCCTCTTTCTAGGTTTTTTAATATAATACAATTTGCTTTATCTAGTGATTCTTTTAAATATTCTTTTGCAAGAATTGCTTTAAATTTTTCTTGTGAGCATTTCCCCCTTATTTCAGGTGTATCAACCCCTTTTATTCTAATACCCAAATTTTTACCAAATACATCAAGAGTATTATCTATATTTATAAAGAACGTGTCACCATCATATATTTTAACAATTTGATCTTTTCTTATTTTTAAATCCTCAGCATTTAATAATACAGGCTTTAATAGAAATATAATTAATACTAATTTAATCATCTTATTTAGCTCCATGTTTTTTTAATAATTCTTTAACTTCTACACTGTTCCTATATACAGCCACATGCAAAGGAGTGTCGCCATCTTCATCTTTAGCGTTAACATCTGCCCCATTTTCAATTAATAACTCTGCGATTTCTAGGATGTTATATTCTGCTGCATGATGCAAAGGAGTGTCGCCCCATTTATTTTTAGTATTAACATCTGCCCCTTTTTTGATTAATAACTTTGCAAAATTTAAGTTGTCATTTAATGCAGCCCCATGTAAAGGAGTTCTACCATTTTCATTTTCAACATTAACATCTGCCCCATTTTCTATTAATAACTTTGCAAAATTTAAGTTGTCATTTAATGCAGCCCCATGCAAAGGAGTAACGCCCCATTTATTTTTAACATTAACATCTGCCCCTTTAAATATTAATAGTTCTGCAACTTCTACGCTGTTTCTCCTTGCAGCATAATGTAAAGGAGTATCGCCATCTTCATTTTTAGCGTTAATATCCGCCCCTTGTTCTATTAATAACTTTGCTTGCTCTAAATCATTTTTCTTAGCAGCATCAAATAGTTGTTCGTTTAAGGTTTCTTTTTCCATTTTATTTACCAATTAGTTATAAATAAAGATTACACTTAACTTTGCTTGGTGTCAAGAGTTTTGCAGATTTTGATTTAAAATATTTTCGTGAGCTAAAAAAGATATTAAAGTCGAGGCTTTATATTTAGAGCAACCAATTAAATCAAATTTATCTATTAATAAATTTATTTGATACTCTTCAATTGGGGTGTTTTTTAATTCTGTTAAATATTTTATATCACTTTCTAATATTTCTTTGATTTTTTTATCAAGCTCGCTTTCTTCAACTAGTGCAATATTTGCACCAGTTATAAAAAATATTTTGTTATTTAGTATAAAAAGGCTTTTATTTACACCACAAAGACCTTGGATAAATTTATCTTTATAATTAAAGCTCTCTAACAAGCCTGACTCATAAAGTAGTTTTGTTGATTCGTAATATATAAAATCAATTTCTTTGTCTTTAGATTGGTTGTTTTGCCCTTTGTTACTTATTTCTATTTTTGCCGGCTTTATATTTACATCCTCAAGATCTGGCTCAATGTCTAAGTTTTTATGGACTTCAAAATTACCGCCAAAATCAAGCACTAAGCAATCTTTTTTAAATGTGTTTGGATATTTTTTATAGTCTATTGCTCTAAGCCCTCTACCTACCATCTGCAACAAAAGACCCTTTGATTCTTCTCCTATGGCACGCATTAAGACCACGCAATCTATAGGTTGGAAATCATATCCCTCTGTTGCTATGTCTATATTTAATAAAATATTAGCTTTTCCTGTTTCAAACTTTTTTTGATTTTCGTAAATTTCTTTTTTTGTTTTTTCGTTATGGATAGAAACTGCTGTAATATCTTTTTTGCTTAGATAGTTTTCTAAAAACTTTATTTGCTTTATATTGCTAGCAAATATTATTATTTTATTTCTTTTTAATTGCTCTAACTGACTAACAAGCTCAATAGCAGATCTATGAAAATAATTAGAATTTGAAATAATGTTACGTTGTGAAAATAAATCCACTGCTTTTATTACTGGTGGCACTAAATAACCCAGCTTAATTAATTCTTGTATTGTTATTTGACATGAATAATTGCTGACAATAGAACCAAGATTTTTTTTGTCGCTTCTGTTAGGCGTTGCAGTCGCACCAAACAAGTAAAAATCCTTGTTTAATGTTTTTGCCTGTTGTTTTTGATTTTTTATTATATTTACATAAGTCGAAGCCATAGCATGATGAAACTCATCTATAACTAAAAGATCATAAGAGGGTAGTTTATCAATATAATTGCCTATCGTCTGCACCATTCCAAAAGTAACTTGGCAGCCTAAATTTATGTGACCAGATATAAAAAGACCTGTTGAGCGTCCGCTTAAATTTTCAAAAGCATTTTTATTTTGCTCATTAATTTTATTTCTATGTACCAAGACAAGAACTCGTTTTTTATTTCCAATTCTTAATAAAAGTTCATTTATAATTTTAGATAACATAAATGTCTTGCCCGCTCCAGTTGGGGCGATTAACATCGTATTTTTAAAAATCAATAAATTTTTAATTGTTGATGCAATAGCTATTTTTTGATAAGGGCGGGCTTCTAACATTAGAATTTTTTATTATCTATTTCTTTTATTAAACTATCTTTTATTTGCTCATCAAGAGATAATATAACAGATGCGTTACTATTAATAAAGTGTTGTAATTCCTCTTGATCTTTGCAAGCCTCAAGTTTTTCATATAAGTTTTTTCTATTAAATTCTTTAAGCTCTGGTGTTAATGTGTACTCTTCCTGAATCTTTCTTGAGTCATTAACAATGTTTTGAGGAGGCGAAGTTAAATCAATATTACTTTCCTTATATGCTGCATGCACAATTTCTGTTCTACTTGATTTTGTTTCTACTTCCTTTTCTTCGTTAAAATCATTAAAATTTAAAAATTCGTCAAAAACTGGTAAAGATTCTTTTACAAGCTTCATGGCAGCCCATACCAGACTTTTATCAATCTGTTGACGTGTCCATTGCTCCCATACTGACTTTTCCTCTTTTTTTACATAAGTTTTAGATTTATAGTCAAATACTTGTGAGCCGCTATCTTTTGTTTTAGACTTTTCTTTTCGCTCCAAAATTTCCTCTGGAGTCAAAAATAGTTCTTGAGATAAAATCATCCTTCCTTTTTTGTCAGAAATATTCATTAAAATAAAAAAGCTATGAAAGTCTTTTATAGTATTTAAATTAATTTCTTTTTTAAGACCGTAATTTGTGTAATGTATTCTAATAGCGTTGTTTTCATCTCTTGTGGTATAAAAATTTTTAGGCTGACCTGTCTCTTTATTTAGTCCGACCTCTTCAGGAAGTAGGTAATATATTGTAGGGGAGCAAATATAACCTTTCTTAGCTGCTGAGCGTAAAAGAGCTTGATATTGATATTGAGCCTCTATTTTAGATTTATAAGAATTTATAAACCAACAATCCAGATCATTTAAATCGATTCCAATTCTTTTTAGTTTTTGTAATGAGCCATAAAATTGCAACTTACAGTCTGCCGCCTCCTGTTCGTTTGTTATGTGTTTTGATGCTTCTAACCAAGCTTTTTTTACTTTAGATAAAACAGCTAAGTTTGTGATGTTGCTAATATCATATTTAGCTAAGTCTGTTGTTAAGTTTGTAGCGGATTGTGTTATTTGTTCTATAGATTTAAGCATAATTACCTTTTAAAAAATTTACCTAATAACAAGGTTTAATATATAAGTTTTTAACTGTCAAGAGTTTTGCAATAAAAATAAATTGACAATATAAAATTTACAAAATAAAAAAGATCCGTTGCCTAAGTTGCAACATGCAAACTTTATAAATACAAACTTTATGCAAAAGCTTACAAATAAAGCTTCTGTTAAATCAATATTTAATACTAGAATAGCAGTATTACTTGACTTTTTAACATTAGCACAAACTCCCCAAACAGAAAAATTATTAATAAAACGGAAGATATGGAGAATATATAACAATATTGAAAAGTTTAGAAATTTTTCAGACGTTAAAACCACCGCAGTGTTTGAGTTATCTATAGGCTTGTTATGTAATGAATTAAGAGAAAGCAACACTGATAATCAATTCATTGAAATTATCCGCAAATATATCTGGCAAATAAGCGACGATATTAAATTGATGGAAGACAATTTGTTTTGGAAAGAAAAAGAGAGTAATAATTTTTTTGATGGTGGTAAAAATGAGTAAGGGTTTTATTTCTTTACATAGAGAGTTGCAAGATCACTGGTTGTGGCATTCAGAAAAATTCACAAAGGCTCAAGCATGGGTAGATCTTTTAATGCTTGCTAATCATAAAGAGCTTTCTGTTATTTTTATAAGAGGAATTAAGGTTGAAGTAAAAAGGGGTGAAATAGCATGGTCAGAGGAAAGCCTAGCCTCAAAGTGGCGATGGTCTAGACCTAAAGTAAAAAATTTTATTAATATGCTAAAAGCTGAAAAACAAATAGAGACAAGAAAAACCTCTGCTATTAATATTTTAAGGCTAGTAAATTTTGAAAGATTTCAACATGTTGCTACAAACAAGCCTGAAAACTCAGAAAATAAAAAAAGAGAAAAAAAGATAATTGATTGTAATTACATTATTTCAAAATTAAGCGATAAGGCTCTGCAAAAAGCAAAAGAAAACGCTCCTGCATGGGATATATACCACTTGGCTTCAATTTACTCAGACGGTATAAAAGAAAGGGGTTTTCCAAATTCACTTAATGCAGCTTTTCCAGCATGGTGTTTACGTTACACAAAAGGAAAGAGACCAGCATAAATTGTCAGTAATATAATTAAAAGATCAAAACAAAAAAAAGTTGCGTGAAAAAAGTTTTTTTTATTTTTCAAAAATTTTTTTAAAAAAAAAGTCCAAAAACCTTACAACAGATTTTTTTTTAAAGTGCCGCATAAAACAAGGCTTTTTTGGGGTATTAATGAAGGGTAAGATAAAAAAAAGTACATCAAAAATACATCAGAAATACATCAGAAATACATCAAAAATACACATTCAATAATGGAGATAATGGAAATAATGGAAATAATGAATAACACCTCCCTTAATTATAAATCCAGTAAACCCCCCCTAACCCCCCCAGAAGCAAAAAGGTGATTTAAACAAGGTTTAAATTTAGGTTTTTTTGGGTGTCTGCTGCACAAAAAGCAACAATAATAAAAAAAATATATAAAACTGTTGACACTTATAAAAACGGAGAATAATATGGAAACATAACAAATTGGTAAATTATTATGAACTATTTAAGAAGGTTTGAGGAGGGAGAATATCAATCACCTTATGATTTAATCGAGGCTAATATTTGCAGAGTCTTAGAAGACAGGATTCCGTTTTTAGACGTAAAAAAAGCAAAAAACGCCATAAGTTGCCTTTGCGGTACAAGTTTATTAGAAAGGGTGGGTATATACCAACAAGCTCTAAAAAACGAATCTATCGACGAATTAAGAGCTGTTTTGGGGGTTTAAAATGACAAGATTAAATACAAAGTTAAAAGAAATTATTTTAAGCGATGTAATTCTAGAAAATTTATATTGCAAAATAGTATCAAAAATAACAGGTGAAAAAATTCACGAAGTTATGTTTAATTTAAGATATAAATAAATTGAGGTTTATGTATGTGTAAAAAATTTTTAGATATGTCAAACAAAGATTTAAGAGGGTTTGATCCCTCTTTTTATCAAGAAAAAGAAGTTTTTAATTTGTTTAACAATTATATAAAAGGTCATTTAGATTTTTCTAAAAACGAAGCTTGTAAAGCGGTTTTTTGTTCGGGAAATCCAGATTTAAAGAAAGTTTTTTTGTCTAAAGATCAAAAAACAAAAATCCATTGTGATAAACATGTTAAGATTGTGAGGTTGTAAAATGGTAGAACTAATTATAGAAACAAACGGAAAAAAAGGAATTATTAATATTATAAAAACAAATAAAGGTAAAAAATGAATACACTAAATATAGCAGAAAAGCAAAAAGTAGAAAGCTTAATAGACAGCAGAATTTTAACAGAAGCAGAAAAGCAAATTGTAACATGCGAATCTTGTGGCGATGAATATTTGTGGGTAGATATGCCTGAAGACAGCCCCGCAATATGTCAAAGTTGCAGGTTTAGCACATATCCTTGGTTAGGTTAAAAACTCTTGACACTAAACAAAATCAAGTATAATCCTTATTTATAACTAATTGGTAAATAAAATGGAAAAAGAAAACTTAAACAAACTATTATTAGAAGCTGCTAAGAAAAATGATTTAGAGAAAGCAAAATTATTAATAGAACAAGGGGCTGATGTTAACGCTAAAGATAAAAATGACTTTACTCCTTTGCATGTGGCTGCTTTGTATAAGAGCTT